>Ga0315281_10000084_pt1 | contig 107744 bp, 103 predicted proteins | sample YL17G07_0_MG_FD_204540 | JGI IMG/M metagenome (GOLD analysis project Ga0315281, IMG submission 204540) | Sediment microbial communities from Yellowstone Lake, YNP, Wyoming, USA - YL17G07_0 | ecosystem: Environmental > Aquatic > Freshwater > Lake > Sediment | place: USA: Wyoming | collected...
CGTGTCCGTGCGGGTTCGCGGGGGATCTGGCGAAAGAGTGCTCGTGCTCGTCATCGACGGTGACGCGCTACCAGAAGCGCGTGTCGGGGCCGCTGCTGGACCGCATCGACATCTTCGTCGAGGTGCCGCGCGTGGAGTACGAGAAGCTGTCGTCGGAGTGGCGTGGCGAGCCGTCGGAGGTGGTGCGGGAGCGAGTGGAGGACGCGCGGCGCGTGCAGCAGGCGCGCTTCGATGGCACGCGCTTCATGTCGAACGCTGAGATGACGCCCACGGAGGTGCGCACGCACTGCCAGACGCAGCTCGACGAGCAGGCGCAGTCGCTGCTGCGGCTGGCGATGGCGCAGCTCTCGCTGTCGGCGCGTTCGTTCCACCGGATCCTGAAGCTCTCGCGGACGATCGCGGACCTGGCGGGCTCGGAGATCATCGCGTCGCACCACCTGGCGGAGGCGGTGCAGTACCGGCAGCGCGCGACGGGCTGAGATCGGTGCGGGCGGCGCGGCTCAGCGTCCGCGGAGATACGGCGCGATGCCGGCGGTCTCGACGCGGGTGGCGTAGACGCCGGTGCGGGCGGTGATGAAGAGCATGGAGCCGTCCTCGCCCCACGCGCAGTTGGCGGGGAGCTGCGGGCAGTCGATGACGCCGAGCGGCGCGCCGTCGGGCGCGAACACCTGGACCGTCGTGGCGCAGACGTAGAGGCGGCCGGCGCGGTCGACCTTCATGCCGTCGGGGCGGCCCTCCTCGCGCACGTCGGCGAAGACGCGGCCGTTGTCGAGCGATCCGTCGGGCGCGACGTCGAAGGCGCGGATGTGGTGGCGCGCGGTGTCGGCGATGTAGAGCGTGCGCTCGTCCGGCGAGAATGCGAGGCCGTTGGGGCGGTCGAAGTCGTCGGCGATCAGCGTCAGGCCGGCGCCGTCGGCGGCCATCGTGAAGACGCCGTTGTAGGGCAGCTCGCGCTGATCCTCGGTGATGCCGTAGGGTGGGTCCGTGAAGAAGATGCGGCCGTCGTTCCGGGCCACGACGTCGTTGGGGCTGTTGAGCCGCTTGCCGTCGAAGTGCGTCGCGAGCGGGTGGACCGCGCCGTCGCGCTCGATTGACACGCGGCGGTTCTCGTGCTCGCAGGCGACGAGTCGCATGGCGGGATCGAGCGTGAGCCCGTTCGACTGGCCGGAGGGCTCGCGGAACGTGGCGAGCGCGCCGTCCTGCCAACGCATGATGCGGCTGTTGGGGATGTCGCTGAACAGCAGAGAGGCATCCGGGCGCCAGACCGGCCCCTCGGTGAAGCCGAGGTTCTCGGCGACGACGCGCCACGGCTCCGTCGAGGCGAGCGCGCGCAGGCCAGCGTCGAAGCGGACCTCAGGCATCGTGCCGGCTCACGGCGTCGCCGGGGCGGTCGGCGTGGACTGTGTGTCCGGCGCGGCGGCTGGCGGGGTGGTCGGATCACCGGGGTTGACGGGCGCGTCCTCGTAGCGCGGGCTATCGGCCGGGAGCACGACGGACGACGGATCGTCGATGGCCTGCTGTATGCGCGCCAGGATGATGGACGTGTACTTCAGCAGCGTGTCCTGGTTCAACACGACGTCGGCGGCGGTGCCGTCGGGCGACTGGATGACGATCGTCATGATGTAGTCGCCCCGGAGGACAAGGACCCCCCAGCCCGCGCCCTGGCGGACGGCGTATTTGTAGGCGAGGTCCGCGCCTGGCACGTCGAAGTTCGTCTCGGGGCCCACCAGTCCGTCGAACGACTTGCGCAGGTGCGCGAATTGCGCGTCCTGATCCGAGGCGAAGCGTCCGATGGTGGACTGGATGTAGTAGTTCGGTGCGTAGAAGTACGAAGTGAACCCGGCGCCCATGGGGCGCTTGGGCGAATACCGGCCGGCGGGGACGAGATCCGCCGGCACGTCGGACGGGCGAAGGACGAGCGCCGGAAACAGGTTCGGGTCAAAGGCGAACGGCGCTGGCGTGGTGCCCGCCGCGGGCGTCGTGTCGGCTGCGGGCGTCCCGCTCGCGTCGCTGCGGGAGGGCGTGGCGTTGGTGCTGCCGCCACTGCCGCCGCATGCGACTGCGGCGAGGAATACGACGAGGACGGTGAGTGCGGTCGCGAACCTGGGGATCATGCGGCGCTCCTAGAAGTCATCGGGACAGTATGGCGCAAATTCGGTCGCGAAGATGTCGGTGAGTGCGGCCACGGCGCCGCCGCTGGCGGCACGCGCAGCGCCGACGCGGACGGCGTCGGCCGGTTTCGTGAAGCCGTTGTAGATCGGGGCGAGCGCACGCGCGTCCATCTCGATGTCGGCGGGGGCGTCGGTGCGCTCGGCGGCGATGCGCCCGTCGCGCGCTTCGATGCGCCAGGTGCCGGCGTTCCACGGCGCGGCGTCGTCGGTTAGCGCGAGCGTGACGGACTTGCCGTTGGCCTGCTGCAGCGCCGGGCGGGCGGCGATCGCCTGCTGCACGTCGACGAGGCGGATCATGCTGCCGAGCCACGCGCCGGGCGGCTCCTCGATGTGGACGGGCTCCTGCAGCGCGTCCGGCAGCGGCTCGTCGGGTGAGGCGAGTAGGAAGATGCGGGACGCGAGGTCGTGACCGAGAAGGTAGGAGAGGACGGCGGCGTAGGCGTCGGCGTCGAGGGCGCACCAGTCGAACACGCGCAGCACCGTCTCGCCGAGGGGGTATCCGGGTGACGGCGGGCGGTTGACGGAGGCGTAGATGACGTAGCCGCGTGGCGCTCCGGCGGCGTTGCTCCAGATCGCCGCGTCGCGGGGGCGCTCCGCATAGTCGGTAAGCACGTTGTGGCGCCAGCGCCGCTCGCTGCGCGTGATGGCGCCGTTGCGTCGCGCGTAGAAGCCGGTGTAGACGGCGTCGAGAGTCGCCCAGTCGTCGGCGCCGACGCGGCGCCATGCGCCCTTCTCGCCGGGGCGGCGCACGACGGTCGTCTTGGGCTGGAAGGCGTAGCCGATCATGCGGCCGGCGAGCTCCCAGCCGAAGCGGCGGTAGAGCGAGTAGTGGGGCGTGTAGAGCGCCGATAGCGGCTGCCCGGCGTCGCGCATCCTGAGCAGCGAGGCGCGGAGCAGCGCGCCGACGTAGCCGCCGCGCCGCCGCTCGGGCAGGCAGCTGACAGACGCGACGCCGCCGAGCGGGATCTTCGCGCCGTTGATGTACTGCTCGAACGGGATGACGGTGAGCCCGGCGACCTGTTCCGCGCCGTCGAAGGCGGCGAGCGACCAGTCGCGCTGGTAGTAGACATCGCGGCGCGCCGCTCCCTGCTCGCCGCGGTCGCCGTTGAACGCGTAGGCGGAGATGAAGCTGTGCTGCGCCCACTCGGCGTCAGTCAATGGCGGGCGGATGTCGATGCTCATGGCGTCCTAGCGTACCCGCTCGCGCGGGCGAATTACAGGAGCGGCATTGAAGTTCGCCAAGACGGCGTGGCCTCGTCAAGACGCTCGGCGTTTCGCCGCCGGGGCGGCACGGGTATAGTCGCAGCATGAGCAAGCGGGGGCTGTGGCAGAGCATCAGGGCGGATCTCGTGGCGCACGACCGGTTCGCGATCGGGCCGGGCTGGGCGCCGAAGGGCGGCGGCGCGGGGGCGTGGTGGCATCGCTACAAGCGCAACCACCACGCGGCCGGCGTGATGATCCTGTACCGGGTGCGGGAGGCGGCGCTGCGGCGGCACCTGCCGGTGCTGCCGGGCCTCTGCGACCGCATCATGGAGATCGTGCACCACACGTCGATCAGCCGCGGCGTGAAGCTGGGCGTGGGGGTGTACTTCCCACACGGCGACGCGCACATCCACGGCGAGACGACGGTGGGCGACTGCGTGATCATCGGCGTGCACTCGGGGCTGGGGCTGCGCGGAAGCTTCTTCTCGGACGACATGGGGACGCGGGGGCCGACGATTGGCGCGTACACCCGCGTTGGGACCGGCGCGAAGGTGCTGGGTGCGGTGACCGTCGGCGAGCGTGCGGTGATCGGCGCGGCGGCGGTGGTGCTGTCGGACGTGCCGGAAGCGGCGACGGTGGTGGGCGTGCCGGCGCGGGTGGTGCGCCAGGGGCCGGTCGGCGACGAGCTGCCGGCGGCGCTGGAGCGCCTAGAGGCGCTGCGCGCGATGGCGCAGGGCCAGGCCGAAGAGACGCTGTAGGGCGGATTGAAACCGACGCCCCGTCGAGACTGCGTGGCGACAGACCCACCTGAGCCAGCGGAGGCACGGACTTTGGCACAAGCGTACACGCGCGATCCGATGCATCCCGTCGTCGAGGGGCTGTTCCAGGCGATCTTCGCGACGCGCCCCGCGGAGCGCGTGATGGATGCGGAGATCCTCCGTGCGGGCGACGCGCTCGCGGCGGTGGGGTTCAATATCGGCGCGCCGTCGCTGCCGGTCGAGCGCGAGATTACAATCCCGGGGCCGGCGGGCGACCTGCGGGCGCTGGTGTTCGCGCCGCGCGAGGCGGGCGGGGCGGCGCTACCGGTCGTGGTGTACTTCCACGGAGGCGGCTTCGTGATCCTAACGCCGGAGTCGTCCGCGAAGATCGCCAAGCGCATGGCGCAGAACGTCGGCGCGGTCGTCGTCAGCATCGACTATCGGCGCGCGCCGGAGCATCCGTATCCGGCGCCGCTGGATGACTGCATCGCCGCATTCCGCTGGGTGCGCGCACACGCTGCGTCGCTTGGCGGCGACCCGGCGCGCGTGGGCGTCGGCGGCGACTCGGCGGGCGGTAACCTGGCGGCAGCGACGGCGCTGCGGCTGCTGGCGGAGGGCGATTCGCCGCCGGCGGCGGCGGTGCTGATGTGCCCGTGGCTGGACATGGAGATGGATTCGCCGTCGTTCCGGGCGTACGGACCGACGGACGCGCTGATCGACGACGTGGTGATGACGTACTGGCGCGACTCCTACACCGACGATCCGGCGGTGTGGGCGAATCCGCTGGCGAGCCCCCTGCGCGGCGACCTGTCGGCGTTCCCGCCGACGTGCGTGCTGGCGGGCGGCATCGATCCGCTGTGCGACGAGGATGTGCAGTTCGCGGAGAAACTGAAGGCGGCGGGGCGCGACGTGGAACTGCACGAGTATGCGGGGATGGCGCACATCTGGAGCTTCTTCCCGCAACTCGACGGCCTCACGGACGTGGACGCGCGGATCGGCGCGTTCCTGCGGCGCGTGTTCGGCAGCGAGGCGATCCTGCCGGCGTAGCTACTGGGAGGGGGCGGTGCGACGGCCGTCGACCTGGCGGTTCACCGTGATGACGCCGCGCACGGACTCGAGCTTAGCCATCATCCGGCTCAGCTGCGCGATACCGCTGGTCTCGAGCGTGAGATAGACCGACGTCGTGCGGTCGTCGACGTGCTCGGTGCGGACGCCGATCATGTTCACCTTCTCGTCTGACACGAGCGTCGAGATGTCGCGGAGCAGGCCGACACGGTCCCAGGCCTCGATGTGCACGGCGACGGGGTACATCTCGCCGGTGCGGCCCCACTCGACGTCGACGAGGCGGTCCTGCTCGTCTTCGTGCACGACGTTGTGGCAATCGAGGCGGTGGATCGTGACGCCGCGGCTGCGGGTGATGTAGCCCATGATGCGGTCGCCGGGGACGGGGTTACAGCAGCGGGCGATCTGCGTGAGCATGTCGCCGGTGCCGAGCACCTGCACGGTCTGGCTCTGCACGCGGCGCTGCGGGCCCGTGGCGGGCAGTTGCGGCTCCTCGTCCTTGTGGATGAGCGGCGCGAGGCGCAGCGCGATGTGCGTGGTGGTGATGCCGCCGTAGCCGAGCGCGGCGAGGAAGTCGTCGAGCGCGTCGTACTTGAAGATCTTGAGCAGGTCATCCTGGCACTCGTGGAGGGCGAGGTTGAGGCGGCGCAGCTCCTTGTCGATGATCTCGCGGCCGCGCTCGATGTTCTCGGCGCGCTCCTGCTTCTTGAACCACTGGCGGATCTTGTCGCGCGAGTGGCCGGTCTTGATGTAGCCCAGGTTGGGGTTCAGCCAGTCGCGCGAGGGGCCGCGGGTGGGTTTGCCCGCGAGGATCTCGACGACGTCGCCGTTCTGGAGCTGGTATGTGAGCGGGACGAGGCGGCCGTTGATCTTGCCGCCGACGCAGCGGTGCCCAAGCTCCGTGTGGACGCGGTAGGCGAAGTCGATGGGCGTGGCGCCGGCGGGCATCTCCTTGATCTCGCCCTTGGGTGTGTAGATGAAGACCTGGTCGCGGAAGAGGTCGTTCTTGACGGACTCGACGAACTCCTCGGCGGCGGGCATCTCGCGCTGCCACTCGATGAGCTGGCGCAGCCACGACATGCGCTCCTCGTAGCGGACATCGCGCGGCGACGCGCCTTCCTTGTAGCGCCAGTGCGCGGCGACGCCGTACTCGGCGAGTTGGTGCATCTCCTGCGTGCGGATCTGCACCTCGAGCGGGCGGGCGCCGATCGCCATGACGGTGGTGTGGAGCGACTGGTAGAGGCTCTCCTTGGGGCTGGCGATGTAGTCGTCGAACTGGCCGGGGATGGGGTGCCAGAGGCCGTGTACGACGCCCAGCGCGTTGTAGCAGTCGCCGATGCTGTCGACGACGACGCGAATGGCGAGCAGGTCGTAGATCTGCTCGAACGTCTTGTGCTCGGCGGCGTACTTCTCGGCCTTCTGCGCGATGGAGTAGATGTGCTTGGCGCGGCCCTTGACGTCCGCCTCGATGCCGTTCTTGCGCAGCTCTTCCTTGAGGATCTTCTCGACCTGCGCGATGTAACGTTCGCGCACGGTGCGCTTCGCCTGGATCAGGCGGGCGATCTGCTTATAGCGCTCCGGCTCGATGTGGCGGAACGCGAGGTCTTCCAGCTCCCACTTGATCTGCCAGATGCCCAGGCGGTTCGCGAGCGGCGCGTAGATCTCCATGGTTTCGTGCGCGGTGCGAAGCCGCTTCTCGGGCGGCTTGGCGTCGAGCGTGCGCATGTTGTGGAGGCGGTCGGCGAGCTTGATGATGACGACGCGGGGGTCTTCGGCCATGGCGAGGAACATCTTGCGGAGGTTCTCGGCCTGGATGTTCTGGTCGCCGGGGCGCTCGGACGGCGCGCGCCAGGTGATCTTCTCGAGCTTGGTGGCGCCGTCGACGAGCTTCGCGACCTCGGCGCCGAATCGCTTCTTTATCTCGTCGTTGGAGACGCCACAGTCCTCCTGCACGTCGTGCAGCAGGGCGGCGGCGATCGCGCCGGAGTCGAGCTGGAGGCCGGCGACTGTGATAGCGGCGTCGAGCGGGTGGATGATGTAGGGCTCGCCGGTGAGCCGCTTCTGTCCCTCGTGGGCATGGGCGGCGAACTCGTACGCCTCTTCGATCAGGCGGATGCGCTCCTGCGGGAGGTAGGCGGCGGCCTTCTCGAGCAGGGGCTGGATCGTAGGCTCAGTGGCGAGGGTGGTCATGCTGCTCCGTGGTCCGGCGTTACTGGCGCGCGGCTGCGTCTTTGGTGAGGCCCAGCTCCTCGAGGATCTTCTCGACGGGCGTGCCGCCCTGGCGCGCGTAGCCCCTCATGCGGGCGCGCATGAGGATCGTGTCGTGCTCGTCGGAGGTGGCTTCGAACATGATCTGGAGAGCGTCGGCGACGAGGTCCTTGGCGGGGCGGTGCGTGCGTGCGGCCGCGACCTTCAGGGCGGTGTAGAGCTCCTCGTCGTCGAACACGATGGTCATGCGCCGGGTCATACGGTACCCCTTCCTCGGCCACGCAGCTTGACGCCTGTACGCCTGGGCGTACGTACGCCTGAGTGTATCACGGCAGATGTTCGCCCCGCCTGAACCCGGCTGGTATCCTGCCGGACGCATGAACGAAGCTGAGAAGCCCGGAAAGCCCCAGAAATTCGCCGCGCCGCGCGGCATCGCCGACGTGTTGCCGGAGGACTGGCCGTACTGGCAGTACGTGCGCGATACGGCGGAGCGCGTCTGCGGGCTGTTCGGGTACCACCGCATCGAGACGCCGACGTTCGAGCACGCGGGGGTGTACCTGCGCACGGCCGGCGCGGGCACGGACATCGTCGAGAAGGAGATGTACCTCTTCGAGGACCGCGGCGGCGACCGGCTGGCGCTGCGACCGGAGGGCACGGCGGGGGTGATCCGCGCCTACATCGAGCACGGCATGGCGAGCCTGCCGCAGCCCGTGCGGCTGGCGTACGTCTCGCCGAACTTCCGCTACGACCGGCCGCAGGCCGGCCGCTACCGGCAGCACACGCAGTTCGGCGTGGAGGCGATCGGCGACGGCGACCCGCTGGTGGACGCGGAGGTGATCGACCTGCTGTGGACATTCCTGGGGGAGTTGGGGCTGCGGGACTTCACGCTGAAGCTGAACACGATCGGCGACCAGGCGTGCCGCCCGGCGTACATCGCGAAGCTGCGGGAGTATTACGTGCCGCACCTGGCGGACGTCTGCGCCGACTGCCGCATGCGATTCGAGAAGAACCCGCTGCGGCTGCTGGACTGCAAGGAGGAGCGCTGTCGGCCGCTGATCGCGAGAGCGCCGCGCCAGCACGACTTCCTGTGCGAGGCGTGCCGCGACCACTTCGCGCGGCTGCGCGGCTACCTGGCGACGCTCGGCGTCGAGTACGCGATCGACGAGCAGCTGGTGCGCGGGCTGGACTACTACACACGCACCGTGTTCGAGTGCCACCCGAAGACCGAGGGCTCGCAGAGCAGTATGGGAAGCGGCGGGCGCTACGACGGCCTCTGCGAGCTGCTGGGCGGGCCGCCGACGCCCGGCATCGGCTTCGGCGCGGGGATCGAGCGGCTGATCCTGAACGTTAAGCGGCAGGAGATCGCGGTGCCGGGGGCGATGGCGCCGGACGTCTACATCGCGCACCTGACGCCGGAGGCCGCGACGGCGGCGCTGCGGATCGCGCGGGCGATGCGGACGGCGGGGCGGCGGGCGATGGTGGGGGCGGCAGGCAAGAGCCTGAGGGCGCAGATGCGCCACGCGAACGCGCGGGGAGCCCGCTACGTGGCGATCATCGGCGCGGAGGAGATGGCTGCGGGCGAGGTGACGCTACGCAACCTCACGGACCACAGCGAGCGCCGCGTCCGGATCGACGATCTGGGCGGCGCGCTCGGCGGCTGACAGGCAAGTTTCGCGCTCTGGTTAGCCTGAGCGGGGGCCGAGAGGACCGGATGCCCGACATGCTGGTGAAGCTCTACGACCTGGGCGACACACGCCGCTACGATGCGCGCGTGGCGGCCGTGGGCATCGCCGTGAGGCGGATGGAGGCGTGGGACCGCGAGGCGGTGCGGCGGTTCATCGGCGGGCACTTCACGGAGAGCTGGGCGACGGAGGCGGACTTCGCGTTCTCGCACGGGCACCCGATCACGGGGTTCGTGGCGATGAAGGACGGCGCCGTCGCCGGCTTCGCCGTCTACGAGAGCACGCGACGGGGCTACTTCGGGCCGACGGGGGTGCGGGAGGACCTGCGCGGCAGCGGCGCCGGCGCAGCGCTGTTGTTCCGCTGTGTGGAGTCTATGCGGGAGATGGGGTACGGCTACGCGATCATCGGCTGGGTGGGGCCGGCCGCGTTCTACGAGAAGGTCTGCGGCGCCACGATCATCCCGGACAGCGACGCGGGCGTATACGGGGATCTGCGGCACGAGACGCGCGAGCGGCTGTCGCGGCAGAGGCGGACGTGAGCCGCGACGGGGCCGCGGGTGCTACCATGAGATCGAGGACGAAGCCCCCTGCGGCAGGGGGCTTCTGTGTGTGACGATGTTTGACCGGCTGGAAGCAACAGAACAGCGCTACGAAGACCTGACGCAGGAGCTGGCGCGCCCCGAGATCTCCAACGACTACGAGAAGTTGCAGGGGATCGCGAAGGAGCGCGCGGCGATCGAGCAGGTGGTGTTGCTGTACCGCGACTGGCGCGCGAACGGCAAGGCGCTGGAAGAGGCGCGGTCCGTGATCGGCGACAGCGATCCAGAACTGGCGGCGATGGGGAAGGACGAGGTCGAATCGCTGACGGCGGTGCGCGCCGACCTGGAGACGCGGTTGAAGCGGGCGCTCGTGCCGAAGGATCCGCGCGACGACCGCGACGTGATCGTCGAGATCCGCGCGGGCACCGGCGGCGACGAGGCGGCGCTGTTCGCGGCGGACCTGTTCCGCATGTACACGCGCTATGCGGACCGGCGACGCTGGGGCGTGGAGGTGCTGTCCGTGAACGAGATCGGCATCGGCGGCATCAAGGAAGTGGTGTTCGAGGTGCACGGCACGGGCGCGTACTCGCGGCTGAAGTACGAGAGCGGCGTGCACCGCGTGCAGCGCGTGCCGGAGACGGAGGCGCAGGGGCGGATCCACACATCGACGGCGACGGTGGCGGTGCTGCCGGAGGCGGAGGAGGTGGAGGTGCAGGTGAACGAATCGGACCTGCGAGTCGACAAGTTCCACTCCGGGGGCGCGGGCGGCCAGAACGTCAATAAAGTGGAGACGGCGATCCGCATCACGCACATCCCGACCGGCATCGTGGTGGTGTGCCAGGACGAGCGCTCGCAGCTGAAGAACCGCACGAAGGCGATGTCGGTGCTGCGGGCGCGTCTGCTGGACCAGAGGCAGAGCGCGCAGGCAGAGGAGATCGCTGGCGCGCGGAAGCAGCAGGTGGGCAGCGCCGAGCGGTCGGAGAAGATCCGGACGTACAACTTTCCGCAGGACCGGTTGACCGACCATCGGGTGGGCCTGACGACGCACAACCTGCCGCGGATCATGGACGGCGAGATCGACGACGTCATCGACGCGGTGTCGGCGGACGTGGAGGCGCGGCAGCTCGAAGCGAGCGGCGCGGAGGCGCGATGAGCGACGCGACGGAGCGGCACCGGCTGGAGATCGAGTTCTGCACGCAGTGCCGGTTCCAGGGGCGCGCGTTCTGGATGGCGCGCGAGCTGTTCGACCAGGTGCCGGAACTCGGGGGCGAGATTGTGCTGATCCCCGCGACGGGCGGCGTCTTCATCGTGCGCTTCGATGGCGAGGTGGTGGCCGATTACAAGACCACCGGCCGCTTCCCGGAGCCGAAGGACGTGCGCGAGGCGATGCTCGCCGCCAGCGGCCGGCCGCCCAGGCCGCGCTCGCACTGACGGTCATGCCTACCGCGGGCGAACTCGCCCACGCGGCCGCGCAGCGCCTTGCTGCGGCGGGCATCGAGGACGCGCGCCTGGAGGCGGACGTGCTGCTGGCGCAGGCGCTGGGAGCGGACCGCGCGCACGTGCTAGCGGCGCTGCACGATCCGATGCGCGACGACGCGGCGCGCGCATTCGAGTCGCTGATCGAGCGGCGGCTGCGGCACGAGCCGCTGGCGTACATCGCCGGACGGCGCGAGTTCTACGGCATCGAGATGGCGTGCGCGCCGGGAGCACTGATCCCGCGACCGGAGACGGAGATGCTGGTGGAGATCGCGCTGACGGAGATACGTGAGCGCGGCGACTCACTGCGCATCGCGGACGTGGGCACGGGCAGCGGCGCCATCGCAGTGGCGATCGCGGTGAGCGCGCCTGGCGCGCGCGTGCTGGCGACCGACGCGTCGGAAGCGGCGCTGGCGGTGGCCGCGGGCAACGCGCGGCGGCACGGCGTGGCGGCGCGCGTGACGCTGCGCGCGGGCGATCTGCTCGCCGGGCAGGGCGCGTTCGACGTGATCGTGGCGAACCTGCCGTACGTGAGCGAGGCGGACTGGCGGGAGCTTCCGCCGGAGATCCGCGATCACGAGCCGCGCGAGGCGCTGACGCCGGGACCGCTGGGCACGGAGGCGGTGGCCGCGCTGCTCGCGCAGGCGCCGGCGCACGTGGCCGCGGGCAGCGTGCTGGCGGCTGAGATCGGCGACCGGCAGGGCGCGGCGCTGCTGGCCGAGGCGGCGCGCGCCTTCCCCGAAGCCGATCGGTACGTTATGAAGGATCTCGCCGGGCTCGACCGGGTGCTGGTGGTCCGTGTGGGGAGTGGAGGCTGATCTGGAAGCTCTGGGATTGCGGGAAGCGGTCGAGGGGCAGGCGCGCGCGCGCGTGAAGCACGACCTGGCGGCGTTCGCGTCGTACATGACGCCGCAGGCGATCGTGCAGCTCGGGCGGCAGCCCGCCGCGCCGCGCCGTTCCCGGTCGTTCGCGGTGGTGAGCGTCGCGGAGGACGGCGGCGAGGGCGCGGCGGAGGTGCGGTTCAGCGGCGGCGGAGCGTACCTGCTGCGCACGCGCTGGCAGCGGATCGACGGCCGCTGGAAGGTGGTGGACGCGACGATCCCCGCGGAATCGATCCGCGCGCCGTGGTGGCGGCGAATCTTCGGCGGAGGGCGGCCTGAGGCGGTGCCGGAGAGGCGTGACCTGAGTTGAGCCTGGGCGAGCGCGCGGTCGTCATCGAGAGCGGCGGCCTGCGCCTTGAGGGCATGCGGCATGATGGCGAGGGACGCCTGGCGGCGGTGATACTCCACCCGCATCCGCGGTACGGCGGGGACATGGACAACCACGTAGTGGCGGCGGTCTACGGCGCCCTGGCCGCGCACGGCGCAGCGACGCTGCGCTTCAACTTTCGCGGTACGGGGCGCAGCGAAGGCCGGTTCGACAACGGGAACGGCGAGCGCGACGACGCTCGCGCCGCGATCGCGGCGTTGCGGGAGACCGCTCCGGGCGCGCAGCTGGTGGTGGCGGGCTACTCCTTCGGGGCGCTGATCGCGGCGGACATCGCGGCCGAGTACGAACTGGCAGGACTGATCCTGGTGTCGCCGCCGGTGGCATTCGCGCCACTGGGGGCGCTGCCGGACGTGCCGGCGCTGATCGTCACGGGCGAGTTCGACGACGTGGCGCCGGCCGAGGCGCTGGCCGGGCTGGCGGGGCTGCGGCGGAAGGTGGCCGTGGTGCCGGGCGCGGGGCACGCCTGGTGGCCGGGCGCGGACCTTTTGTCCGCTGAATTGTTCGCTAATGCCGCTGATCTGGCGGGCTGAATGGCTGTCGTCCCCTAGGAAGTTCTGCCGATAACTTCAACGTGAAACCGGCGGCGACCCTCCCTTCTGACGCGCGGAGCGAAGTCCGGCGCATCGTACTGGTCTCGCGGATTGCGGGTGCGCTGGTGGCGGTCGCCCTGGTGATCGCGGGGCTGTATCTGAACCGGCGTGCGCCCGGGTCGGCCCCGGCCGTGTTCGGCTACCTGAGCGTCGCGGTCGGAATGATCGCCTTCATGGGCATCTCGACGCTCGCGCGGATGGGGCACGCGCGCGTGCTGGAGCGCACGATCGAAGAGGTCGGCAAGCTGACGGAGCAGCTTCGCGAGCTTGCCGAGCGCGACCCGCTGACGGGGCTGTACAACCTCCGCGCGTTCAACGAGGTGCTGCAGGCGGAGGTGGCCGCCGCGGTCCAGGACGGCGTCGCAGTCAGCCTCGTCGTCGCGGACCTCGACAACTTCAAGCTGCTGAACGACTCGTTCGGCCACCAGTTCGGCGACGAGGTGCTGCGCGCCGCCAGCAACGTCTTCGAGGCCGAGGGCGGCCACCGATCGGTGGCCGCGCGCCTGGGCGGCGACGAGTTCGCGCTGCTGCTGCCGGAGTGCGACCGCGCGGAAGCGGTGACGGTGTCGCGGAACATCGACGACGCGCTCGCGGCGCTCGACTTCGGGGCGGGGCAGCCGGCGCCGCGCGGGAGCTTCGGCGTGGGCACGTATCCCGCGGACGGGAGTACGGTGCAGGCGCTGTTCGCGGCGGCTGACGGGCGCATGTACAGCGAGAAGCACCGCCGCAAGGCGGATACGGTGTCGACGCTTGCCGGCGCGACGCGCAAGCTGTTCGTGCGGGCGGGGCGGGCGATGCGCCCGAACCAGACGACGGCGCACATCCTCCAGGAGATCGTGGCGGCAGCGCGCGACGAGCTGTCGCTGAGCCTGTGCGCGATCAACATCAGCCCGCGCGCGCACCATCCGCGCGTGATGGCCGCGGCGGGCGTGTCGACGGCGATCGAGGCGGCGTTCACGGAGGCGGCGGGTCGCGGCGGCCAGAGCTCGCCGACGCTGATCCCGCTGCTTCCGACCGATGCGTGGGTGATCGAGACGCGGGTGCCGGACGACGGCGGCGACGGGGGCACGCTATTGCTCGCGGGGCTGCCGATGGCGTCGTACCGGCCGGACGCGCCGATCGTCGTGGCGCTGGCGGACCTGATCCAGGCGGTGGTCGCCAACGGGCGGACGCACGTGGACGCGGTGCGCGCCGGGCGCGAGCGGGACATCCACATCGACCTGGCGCACGCGCTCGCCGGCGGCGGATCGCTGCGGGAGCGGCTGTCGGAGGTCGCGCAGCTGATCGGCGAGTTCGTCGGCGCAAGCGCGGTCGCGATCGAGGGGCTGGACACGGACTTCCACAGCATGGCCGGCTCGTCGCCGGAGACGCAGCACGCGTGGGAGGCCGCCCGCGGATCGGATGAGTGGCGGCGATTCGTGCGGCTGATGGCGCGCGTCGCGCCGCGCATCGTGTGCGAGCCGCAGCGAGAGCCGGCGATGCCGGCGCCGCAGCGGGCGATCCTGAGCGAGAGTGGCGTGCGGTCGAGCGCCGTATGCCCGGTGCGCTTCGGCGGCGCAGTGTTGGGCACGCTGACGGCGGTGAGCGAGACGCCAGATTACTTCGACGAAGACCTGCTGGCCGTGCTGACGACGATCGCTGACCATCTCGCGCCGGCGATTACGGCCGCGCTGCTGCGCGACGAACTCGAAGCATCGGCGGCGCACCTGGAGCAGGCGAGCCGCGAATCGCTGGCGCGGCTCGCGGACGCGGCGGAGGCGCGCGACCCGCACACGGGCGGGCACCTGCGGCGCATCTGGCACTACAGCGTGGCGCTGTCGCTGGAACTCGGACTTTCGGACGAAGAGGCGCGGGCGATCGGCCAGGCGTCGGCGGTGCACGACCTGGGCAAGCTGCGGCTGAGCGACGAAGTGCTGATGCGGCCGGGCAAGCTTTCCGAGATGGATTGGGAGCAGATGCGCGCGCACCCGCTGGACGGCGAGCGGCTGATCGGCGATTCGCCGCAGTTCGCGGTGGAACGCGCCGTGGCGCGCTGGCACCACGAGCGCTGGGACGGCACGGGCTACCCGGACGGGCTGCGCGGCGAAGACATACCACTGGCGGCGCGGATCGTCGCGGTGGCAGACGCCTTCGACGCGTTGACGACGGAGCGGCCGTACAAACACGCCTGGACGCTCGAAGACGCGTCCGCGGAGATCGAGCGGGTGAAGGGCGAGCTGTTCTGTCCGCGCGTCGTGACGGCGCTGGAGTCGCTCGCGCACTCCGGCCGGCTCGCGGAGATCTTCGCGGAGGCGGGCGGCGACGACGCGCACACACACGCGTCCGTAGACAGCGAGCGGCTGGCGGCGTAGGGCGCGATCGACCCACGGTGAGTCACCCGACGCGCACGAGTCCCTCCACTACGAGGTCGCCCGCCCTCTAATCGCCGGCGAGGTTCGCGAACTCACGCAGGGCGCGCTTCGCGGCGCCGTCGAGCGCGATATCGTCGAGCGGCGGGTGGATGAGGCCGGCGCGGACGTCGCGGAAGCAGCGCTCCAGCGGGTGCGACTCGGCGAGGCCGACGCCGCCGCCGATCCGCATCGCCAGGTCCGTGACGCGGACAGCGGCGTTCGTGGCGTGATACTTCGCCAGCGGCACCTGCGCGGCGATGTCGCCGCGATCCGCACGGCCTTCGACCCAGTCGCGCGCCGTGTCGAACACGAGGCGGCGCGCGGAGAACAGCAGCGCCTCGATCTCACCGAGCTTCGCGCGGACCGCCGGCAGATCGCCGATCGGCTTGCCGAGGTTGGTGGGCACGCGGGTGGCGGCGAAGCGCGCGGCCCAGTCGCGCGCGGCGACCGCGATGCCGACGTACGTGGCGGCGAACGGCAGGCCGTGCCAGGGCGCCACGTCGGGCGAGGCGACGAACGCTTCGCCGGTGGCGCTGACGCGGATCACGTCCTCGTCCGGCACGAACACGGATTCGAGCACGATGTCGTGGCTGGCGGACTCGCGCATCGACAGCGCGTGCCAGGTCGGGTCGATGCGGACGCCCGGCGACGAGGCGGCGACGAGGAACTGGCCGAGGTGCTCCGGTATGGCGGGGGCGCGCACCGCGGCGCTGACGGCGTAGTGCGTGAGATACTCGCTGGCGGTGGCCCACTGCTTGCGCCCGTCGAGGCTCCAGCCGCCATCGGCGCGGGTGGCGGTTGTGGCCGGCAGGCCGCCGCGCGCCGGGCTTCCTATCGCCGCCTCGGCCTGGCAGTTGTTGATCAGATAGCCGCGCTCGATGGACTGGCGCAGGAACTCATCCAGCATCTCCTGGCGCCACAGGCCGGAGGCCAGCGACGAGCCGATGTACTGGAGGTGCATGTTCGCGGCGAGGCCGGCGGAGCCGAGCGCGCGCGACACCTTCTCCTGCGCGATGCAGGCGTCGAGCACGCTACCCCCGAGGCCGCGGAGCGCCGCCGGCGTCGTAATGCCGAGGTAGCCGGTCGCGCGCAGGTCGTCGATGCAGGCGCCGAGGAGCGCGTCGCCGCCGGCGCCGTCCGCCGCGACACGCGCGGCGATGCGGGCCGCCGCGTCGTCAGCGACGGCGACGATGCGCGGGTCGGCGAGGAAGTCGAAGGAATCCATGCGGTCAGGGTAGCAAAGGGCGCCGGTCGCGCCGCGTGGACTACGGGCGGGGGCGCTCGCGGCGGACGATGGCTTCCTGCGCCATCGTGGCGACGTGGACGCCGTCGCGGGTGTAGAGCTGGCGAATGGTGTGGGCGCGGGCGGAGTGGGCGACGGGCGTATCCGTCACCATCAGGAGCCAGCCGTCCCAGCGGGCGGGGCGGTGCAGCCAGAAGGCGTGATCGAGGCTGGCCGAGGCGTAGCCGCTGAAGCCGTCCCATCCGTAGCGGCGCTCGACGCCGCCGAGTGAGCCCTCGTCGCTGATGAAGGCCAGCGCGGCGGCGTGGACCACCGGGTCATCCGGAAGCGGCGCGCGCGTGCGCATCCAGATCAGCTGCTTCGTCGCTTCGCCGGGCTTCGCGACGTAGTCGGGCGGCTCGTCGTAACGCCATTCGACGGGGCCGCGCGGCCAGAGCGGCTTGCCGTCCTTGTCGCGCCACGTCTCCCACGAGTCCCGCAGCGAATCGGGGTCCGGCGCGTCGGGCATCGGGTCCTGGTGGGAGATGCCGTCCTCCGGGTGGACGTAGCTGAGCATGATGTCGCAGATGGCGTCGCCGGCCTGGCGCGCGAGGACGCGACGTGAGGTGAAGGTGCGGCCGTCGCGGACGCGCTCGACCTGGTAGTCGATGGGCGTGCCGGGCTTGCCGCCGCGCAGGAAGTACGCGTGGAGCGAGTGCAGCGTCGGATCGGGCGCCGTGCGGCATGCCGCGATGGCGGCCTGGCCGAGCACGAGGCCGCCGAAGACGCGGCCCTGCTCCTGGCCGGACTCGCCGGTGTAGCGATCGATGCCGCTGGGCTCGACCTCGAGCAGGTGCACGAGACGCGCGACGCTCGCGACGGGATCCTCTTCGGGCATGGCGCGCTACTGGTTGAAGCGCGGCTCGCGCTTCTCGATGAACGCGGCGACGGCTTCCTTGTGGTCCGGCTCGGTCTGGCGCTCGCGGATGGAGTAGCTCTCGAGCGTGACGACGCGGCGCAGGTCCGTCTCCAGCGCGTTGGCGTGCAGCAGACGCTTGGCGGCCCAGGTCGCCTCGTGCGGGTTGCCCGCGATCTCCTCGGCGAGCTTCATGGCCTCGGGCATGAGCTGGTCGGGCTCGACCATGCGGTCCACGAGGCGGCGCTGGAGCGCCTCCTGCGCATCGATAATGCGGCCGGTGAGCGTCAGCAGCAGGGCGTTCGGCAGGCCGGCGACGAGCGGCAGGTAGCGGCTGCTGCCGCACTCCGGCGTCAGTCCGACCTTCACGAAGCGTGCCGAGAAGCGCGCGGCGGTGGAGGCGATGCGGATGTCGCACGCCATCGTCATCGTGAGGCCGACGCCGACGCTGACGCCGTTGATCGCGGCGATGACCGGCTTGCCCTGCGTCAGCGCGATCGGCACCTCGGGGCTGCCGCCCTCGTAGAGCATCTTCGAGGGGCGCTTCGGAGGGGCGCCCTTGATGCCGCGGTCCCAGGCGCCGATGTCGGCGCCGGCGCAGAATCCGCGGCCGGAGCCGGTGACGACGACGCAGCCGACGGCGCTGTCCTTCGCGGCGGCGTTGATGGCGTCGATGAACTCGTTCTCCATCGTCTGCGTCCAGGCGTTGAGGCGCTCGGGTCGGTTGAGGGTGATCAGCGCCACGGTGTCGCGCGTCTCGTAGAGGATGTGCTCGTAGGACATGCAGCTTCGCTCCTTCAGAACATGGCCGCGCCCCGGCGGCCCGCATCCACAGTATGGGCGGCGCGGGCTCCAGGCGGAACCGCGACCGAAGCGACGGGGCGGCGTATAATCGTGGCGTGCCAAGCGACAAGCCGCGCCTCGTCCTCATCGACGGCCACAGCCTAATCTACCGTTCGTTCTTCGCCTTCCAGGGCAGCAAGAACGCGGGGCCGGTCGAATTCACGATCCGCAAGACGGGCGAGGTCGTCACGGCCGTGTACGGCTTCACCAGCACGTTTCTCAGCATCCTCGATCAGCTCAAGCCGTCGCTCGCGGCGATCTGCCTGGACGCGCCGGGCGCGACGTTCCGGCACGAGAAGGACGAGACGTACAAGGCGACGCGCGCGGCGATGCCCGACGACCTGCGCCGCCAGATCGGCCGCGTGCGCGAGGTGATCGACGCGTTTGGCATGCCGGCGTTCGAGGCGCCGGGCTTCGAGGCGGACGACCTGATCGGCACGCTGGCGCGCCAGGCGAAGGCGCAGGGCGTCGAGGTGCGCATCGTGTCGCTGGACACGGACCTGCTGCAACTCGTGGAGCCGGGCGTAGATGTGTTCCTGTACCGGCCGTTCATGAAGGGCGCGCCGGCGGTCGACTACGACGTCGCCGCGGTGGTCGAGCGATACGGACTGCGGCCGGAGCAGATCGCCGACTTCAAGGGGCTGAAGGGGGACACGTCGGACAACATCCCGGGCGTGCCGGGCATCGGCGAGAAGACGGCGACGAAGCTACTGCAGAAGTTCGGCTCGGTGGAGGCGATCTACGCGCGGCTCGACGAGGTGACGCCGGAGAAGCTGCGCGAGAACCTGCGCGCGCACGAGGGCGAGGCGCGGCACAGCCTGGAGATGGCGACGATCCACCGCGAGGTGCCGGCGACGCTCGACGTCGAGGCGTGCCGGCTGCGCAACTTCGACCGCGCGCGGGTGGAGCAGCTGTTCCACCACCTGGAGTTCCGCACGCTGATCAGCCGCCTGCCGAAGCAGCTCGGCGAGGCGAAGGCGAGCGCGCAGGCGTCCGCCGCGCCGCCCACGTCCGCCGCGGCGGACTCGCAGGGCGCGTATCGCACCGTCAGGACCGAGAAGGATCTGGCGGCGCTGGTGAAGCGCGCGAAGGTGGCGGGACGGTTCGGGCTGCACGTCGAGAACAGCGACGCGAACGGCATGCGCGGGCTGCCGATCGGCATCGCCATTGCGACGGGCGCGGGCGAGGCGGCGTACGTGCCAGTGGGGCACAATCCGGGGCTGGGCGAGGCGGAGCAGCTGCCGCTGGCGGCCGTGCTGGACGCGCTGCGGCCGCTGCTGGAGGACGCGGCGCTGCCGAAGGTGACGCACAACGGCCACTTCGACTTCCTCGTGCTGGCGAACCAGCGCGTGACGCTGCGCGGCATGCGCTTCGATACGATGATCGCGGCCTACCTTCTGGGCGATGCGAACATCTCGATCCAGAACCTGGCGTTCGACCGGCTGCAGATGCATATCCCCGTGCAGGCGGATCTGATCGGGAAGGCGGGCAAGCACCAGCTCGTGATGGCGGCGGTGGCGATCGATGCGGCGGCACAGTACTGCTGCCAGCAGGCGGACGCGCAGCTGCGGGTCGCGGACGGGCTGGCAGGCGAGCTGAAGTCGCGCCGCCTGTGGCCGCTGTTCGACGACGTGGAGATGCCGCTGATGGCGGTGCTGGCGCGGATGGAGCTGCTGGGCGTGGCCGTGGACCCGGAGCCGCTGGTGGCGATGTCGCGGGAGATGCACGCGGAACTGCAGACGATCGAGCGCGAGATCTACGCCGTAGTCGGACACGAGTTCAACATCGGGTCGCCACAGCAGCTCTCGCAGATCCTGTTCGAGGAGTTGGGGCTGCCGAAGACGCGCAAGACGAAGCTGGGGTACACGACGGACGCGGCGGCGATGGACAACCTGCGCGGCGCGCATCCGGTCGTCGACCTGATCATGCGGTATCGCGGCGTCGCAAAGCTGAAGTCGACCTACGTCGACGCGCTACCCGCGCTGGTCAATCCGAAGACGCGGCGCATCCACACGACGTTCAACCAGGTGACCGCCGCGACGGGGCGGCTGTCGTCGATCGAGCCGAACCTGCAGAACATCCCCGTGCGGACGGGCTACGGCAACCGCATCAGGCACGCGTTCATCGCGCGCGACATCGGCAAGGAGCCGATGCTGCTGGCGGCGGACTACTCGCAGATCGAGCTGCGAATCATGGCGCACCTGAGCGAGGACCCGGCGCTGATCGAGGCGTTCGTGGCGGACGAGGACATCCATGCGGCGACGGCGGCGAATGTGTTCCAAGTGCCGCTGGACGAGGTCACGTCGGAGCAGCGGCGGCGCGCGAAGGTGTTCAACTTCGGCGTGCTGTATGGGCTGAGCGAGTACGGGCTGTCCACGAAAGAGCGCATCCCGCGCGAGGAGGCGGCCGAGTTCATCCGCCGCTACTTCGAGAAGTACGCGCGGGTGCGGGCGTGGCGCGACGGCGCGATGGAGTCGTGCCGCAAACTTGGCTACGCGGAGACGCTGCTGGGCCGGCGCCGCTACATCCCGGAGGTGAACTCGCCGAACTTCCAGATACGGTCGTCGGGCGAACGGATGGCGGTGAACATGCCGGTGCAGGGGACGGCCAGCGACATCATCAAGGTGGCGATGAACCGCATCGACGAAGAGATCGGGGAGCGGGGCTTGCAGTCGCGGATGATCCTGCAGGTGCACGACGAGCTGATCTTCGAGGGGCCGCGCGCGGAGATCGACGTGGTGCGGGAGATGTGCCTGCGCGTCATGCCGGCGTCGATCGAGATGGCGGTGCCGCTGAAGATCGACGTGAAGACGGGCACGAACTGGGGCGAGCTGGAAGTGGCGCGCGGCCCGCTGCTATCGGAAGAGGAAGCGGAACTGGCATTCGCGGAGACAGCATGAGCAGAGATACCGCCCGCCTCGACATCGTCCCGGTCTGGGCGCGCTTCAACGAAGAGCTGATCAAGCTCGTCGAATTCGTGCCGGACGACAAGCTCGATTGGTCTCCGAAGCCGGAGCTGTGGAACTTCCGTGACATCTTCGTCCATATCGCCGGCGCGCGCGACAGTTGGCTCGCCGCTACCGTGCGGGACGGCATCGAGGCGCCCGACGTGGATGCCACCGTGCGCACAAGGCCGGAGATCCAGGAGGCGTACCGGCGCACCTGGCAACGGCTGGCGCTCTTCCTCGGCGACGAGGAGCAGCTCGACGCCACCTACGCTAATCGGCGCGGGCCGGTGAGCGGGCACTGGATCGCGTTCCATCTGCTGGAGCACGACATCCATCACCGCGCGGACATCTTCCACTACCTCGCGCTGCTCGGCATCGAGACGCCCGGCGTCGGCACGCCGTAGCGATGCCTGAACTGCCTGAAGTTGAAACCGTACGGCGTGACCTCGAGAAGCGGATCATCGGGCGGACGATCATGGCGGCGCGCGTGTCACCGGACGCGCCGCGGCTGGTGCAACTGCTGACGCCGCGGGAGTTCTGCCGGCAGCTCATCGGACGGCGCGTGACGGGGCTGCGTCGGCGCGGCAAGTACCTGATTATCGATCTCGACGACGGGCGCGCATGGGTGCTGCACCGGCGGATGTCGGGCAACGTGCTGTATCGGGTGCCCGCCGACCCGCCTGATGACTACACCCGCGCCGTGTTCGAGCTGGACGACGGCCACGAGCTGCGGTGGACCGATCTGCGCAAGTTCGGGACGATGTGGGTGGTCGAGGACGCGACGATGGTGATGGAGTCACTGGGGCCGGAGCCGCTCGACGCGGCGTTCACGCCGGAGGTGCTGCGGCAGCGCGCGGGCAGCCGCTCGGCGCCGATCAAGTCGGTGGTGCTGGACCAGTCGGTGCTGGCGGGGATGGGAAATCTCTATACAGACGAGGCGCTGCACTACGCCGGCATCCATCCGCTGCGGCCGGCGAACAAGCTGAAGCCGGACGACTGGGCGCGGCTGCACGCGGGCATCCTGGAGGCGCTGCGGATGGGCATCGAGGGGCGCGGCAGCAGCCTGGGCACGACGCTGCGGGACCACATCAACGTGGACGGCGCGCCTGGGCAGAACCAGGAGGCCGTGCGCGCCTACGGCCGCGAGGGCGCGCCGTGCTACGGCTGCGGGACGGCGATGCGGCGGATCAAGGTGGGCGGCCGCAGCAGCGTGTTCTGCCCGAAGTGCCAGCCGGCGCCGCGCGGCGCGTCACTGCCCTCGACAGCGGCGAAGCGCGCCCGTAAGCCGCGCCTGCACGCGCGCGGCATCGGCGGGTAGCCGCTACACTCCCGGCGATGAACGAAGGCGCGATCACCGACGTCCCCGGCATCCGCGTGGGCCACTGGAGCGACCGGTGGGCGATCACGGGCTGCACCGTGGTGCTGCCGGACAAGCCGGCGGTCGCGGGCGTGGACGTGCGCGGCGGCGCGCCCGGCACGCACGAGACCGACCTGCTGCGGCCGGGCAACCTCGTGCAGCACGTACACGCGGTCATGCTCGCGGGAGGCAGCGCCTACGGGCTGGAGGCGGTATCCGGCGTGATGCGCTGGCTGCGCGAGCGCAATCGCGGATTCTCCTTCGGGCGGGGCGTCGTGCCGATCGTGCCGGCGGCGATCCTGTTCGACTTGGGCATTGGCCGCCACGACCGCTGGCCGACGGCCGATGCTGGCTATCGCGCAACAGCCGCGGCGCGACGCACGACGCCGGAAGGCAACGTCGGCGCGGGCACCGGCGCGACTATCGGCAAGGCGCTGGGGCCGGAGCACGCGATGAAGGGCGGCATCGGCACGGCCAGCGAGCGCGCGTACAACGGCCTGATCGCCGGCGCGCTGGCGGCGGTGAACGCGGCGGGCGACGTGATCGAACCTCAGAGCGGCCGGATCGTCGCCGGCGCGCGCGACGAGCAAGGCGCGTTCGCCGACGCAGTGGAAGTGCTGCGCGCGGGGCGGCTGTGGCAGCCGGAGGTGGCGGAGCAGAACACCGTGCTGGTGGTCGTGGCGACGAATGCGGCGCTCACGAAGGAGCAGGCCAACCGGCTCGCCACCGTGTGCCACGACGGGCTTGCGCGCGCCGTGCGCCCGGCGCACACGCCGAGCGACGGCGACATCGTCTTCGCGCTCGCGACGGGCGAGCACGTGCTGGACGGCGCGGACTACCGGATCGTCGAGGCGCTGGCGACGCGCGCGGTCGAGCGCGCGATCGTACGCGGCGCCGTAGCGGCCGAGTCGCTGGGCGGCTATCCGGCGACGCGGGACATCGCCGCGCCGAAGCGCCGTTAGCGCAGGCTGGTCGACCTCCGCGGCGTCATCGCGTTGCGGCGGCGGAAGACGTCGGGGTTCGGGAACAGGCATGGACTGTGCCGCGGCCTGCGGCCGACGCGACTTCCGCCGTGGGGTATCATCGGCTGAGGCACGCGCGATGGAACGCCCCGTTACTCTCGCGATCGCAGGCGATGTCATGCTCGGCAGGATGGTGAACGACACCATCGCGATGCGAGGATTCGCGTACCCGTGGGGCGACGTCCGAACCGCGCGCGACCGCGCAGATCTCTTCCTCATCAACCTGGAGTGTGCGCTCACTTCGAGCGCTGGTCGCTGGTACGACGGCCGCGAGAAGGCGTTCTACTTCCGCGCCGAACCGTCGGTCGTCGAGACGCTCAAGCGTGGGCGCGTGGACGTCGTCTCGCTGGCCAACAACCACGCCGGCGATTATGGACATGAGGGGCTTCTGGAGACGGTACGCGTACTCGACGAGGCGGGCATCGCCCATGCCGGCGCTGGCGCCACGCGCCAAGCGGCCGCGGCGCCCGCATACCTGACCTCAAACGGTGCGCGCGTCGGCATCGTCGCGTTCTCTGACCATCCGCAGGAGTGGGCGGCCACCGATCAAACGCCCGGAATCAACTACACAAGTGTGGAGCGCCCGCTTGCGGAGGTACGCGATGCGATTGCTGAGGCGCGCGGACACGCGGATGTGGTCGTCTTCTCAATCCATTGGGGACCAAACATGCGAGAGCGCCCGTCCAAGGACTTTCAGGACTTCGCGCGGCAAGTGATCGATGCGGGGGCGGACGTCTTCTGGGGACACAGCGCGCATGTCGTGCAGGGCATCGAGTTCTGGCACGGTGGCGTGATCTTCTACGACACCGGGGACTTCATCGACGACTACGCCATCGACGGCGGACTGCGGAACGACCTTTCGGCGCTCTTCTTCGTGCGCGTTGGTCCGGACGGCGTGAAGGACGTCGAACTGCTGCCGGTGCAGATCGACAACATGCAGGTGAACGTAGCGCGAGGGACTGAGCGCGAATGGTTCGTGCGGCGGCTCGCGATGCTCTGTGCCGAGATGGGCACGGAGCAGTTTGCCGGCACGAGCTCGGACACGCTGACCTTCCGTGCGGTTGCGAGATTCGGACGCTGATCGAGCGGCCCCCCTTACTTGGAGCCGATCGGCCTCTCAGTGATGCGCCCACCGGCTCTCACAAGAAGTCACCTCACCGCCTACCGTTGAAGTATCAGCCATATCCCATGGAGACCTGCTTCGCGCCCACGGCTGCACGCCGCCCAGCGGGTCAAGGAGGAACGCCATGACGGTCGCACGGGTTACTGAGATCTCCGCCTCGTCGCCGAAGAGCTTCGAGGACGCCATCCGCGTCGCGATCGCGCGTGCTGGCGAGACGCTCCGCAACGTGCGCAGCGCCTGGGTGAAAGAGCAGCAGGTCACCGTGAAGGACGGCAAGGTTGCCGAGTTCCGTGTGAACCTGATGGTGACGTTCGTGCTGGAGGCGGCGGCTGCGCCGGCAGCCCCCGGCGCCACGCGCACACGTGCTGCTGCTGCGCCTCGGACCCGCATGGCGCCGCCGAAGCGGCGGGTGTGAGCCCAGGCTGCATCGAACTCTCCGCCGCTAAATCAGCACGGGCAGGCGGGAGAAGCCGCGGAAGCTGGGGATGCTCCTGCGCTCGCGCGGACCGTCGCCAAGTCGGATGTTCGGGAAGCGGCGGACTAGCGTGGAGATGGCGATCTGCGCCTCCAGCCGCGCGAGCGGCGCGCCCATGCAGAAGTGGATGCCGCCGCCGAATGAGTTGTGGTGCGTGTCGGCGCGGGTGATGTCGAAGCGGTGCGGCTCCGGGTAGACAGACGGATCGTGGTTCGCGGCGGCGAGGAACGGCGTGATCGACTGGCCCTTGCCGATCGGGCAGCCGGCGACCTGGACATCGGACAGCGGCACGCGGCCCGACTGGGTGACCGGCGGGTCGAACCGCAGCATCTCCTCGATCGCGTTCTTGATCAGCGACGGGTCGGACTGGAGCTTGCGCAGCTCGTCCGGGAAGCGGAGCAGGGCGTGGACGCCGTTGCCGATGAGGTCGGTGGTCGTGACGTTGCCCGCCGCGAGCAGCAGCGTGCACATCGAGTTGGCCTCCCGGTCGTTGAGACGCTCGCCGTTGTCTTCCGCGGCGATGATCGCGCTGACCATGTCGGCGGCGGGGTGGGCGCGGCGGTCGGCGATGACGCGCTCGAAGTAGCCGTGCAGCGCCGCGTTCGCGGCGTCAACGCGCTCACGCTCCTCCGGCGACAGCACAGGGTTGAAGCCCATGACGCCGGCGTCGGACCACTCCTTGAACTTTTCGCGCTCGCCAGGGTCCACGCCGAGCATCTCGGCGATCACGATCGTGGGCAATGGCGCGGCGAATGCGCCGATCAGGTCGAAGCCGGGGCCTGCCGCGACGGCGTCGAGCAGCTCATCGACGATCTCCTGGATGCGGGCCGCGACGGTCTCGATGGCGCGAGGCGTGAACGCCTTGCTGACGATGCCGCGGAGGTAGGTGTGGTAGGGCGGGTCGGAGAAGAGCATACTGGGCTCGCCCTCGGCACCCTCGCGCATGAACATCGCTTCGAGCGTGCCGGGCAGTGCCTTGCGCGGGTCGACGCTCATGCCGCGATCCTTGAGCACCGCGACGACGTCGTCGTGGCGCGTCAGCGCGTAGCGGCGCAGCACCTCGTCGTAGTGCACGGGATCGGCGGCGCGGAGGGCGTCGAAGGCCGGCTGGGGGTCGTCGCGGAACGCGGGATCCAGCGCAGTGAGGGCGATGCCGGTGGGCAGCTGCTGCGTGTCGTCGTTCGTGGTGGTCATCGGCGGCTCCCGGTGCGTGCGCCAGCGGTTGGCGGCAGGGTAGCAGCTTCGCGCGGGAGCGGCAGAGGCACTCTCAATCGACTACAGCTCAAGGGCAGGGCGACGGCTGGGCGAAGGCCCAATCCATCAGCCGCTCCGCGTCGGTGTAGCGGTCCTGGCTGCGCATCAGCGAGACGATGATCCGGCGCCCGTCGTGGGTGGCCGAGGCGACAATCGTCTGCTGCGACTGCTCGGTGTAGCCGATCTTGACGCCGTCCGCGCCCGGGTAGTCGGTGATGAAGCGATTGCCGTTCCAGACCGGTGGGCCGTCCCACTTCGGCTGCCACGACATGGCGGAGACGATCTGCCGGAGCGTCGGGTTCTGCATGACGTAGCGGGCCAGCATGGCCATGTCGTAGGCGCTGGAGTAGAGGTCGTTCTCGTAGAGGCCGTGGGGGTTGGTGAAGTGCGTATCGGGCAGCGCCAGCGACTGCACCTTCTCGTTCATCATCTCAACGAACTGCTCCTGCGTGCCGCCGACGCCTTCGGCGATCGCGATGGCGGCGTCGTTGCCGGACGGGAGGAGCAGGCCGTAGAGGAGGTCGAGCAGCGAGAGCTGCATGCCGGGCTTCAGGCCCATGATCGTCGAGCCCGTGTCGTCGTAGAGCTTCGCGCCGTCGACGTTGGTCGTGATCATCGTGTCGAAGGCGGCGTGGTCGGACGCGACGGCGGCGGTCATGAGCTTGGTGAGGCTGGCGGGCGGCATGCGCAGGTGCTCGTTGCGGCCGTAGATCGGCGCGCCGCACGCGCTCTCGACGATTGAGACCGAGTAAGCGCTGACGTACGGGAAGCCGGCCGGAAGGGTCGCCTGGGGTGTGGGGACGATCGAATCGAGGTTCGCCGTGCCGGGCGCGTGGACGGCGGCTTCGGCGGAAGAGGCGCAGGTCCCGGCGCAGCCGCTCGAAGCGAGCCGGCTGTCGTAGGCGGCACCGGACGTCCAGCCCGCTGTCAGCGCAAGCGCCACCAGCGCGAGTCCGATGACTGCCGCACCCACCCCGCCACGGGTTGCGCGGTTCAATTCTCCCATTCCGGGCGAGTATACCCGGCCCGATCCGGCCTGACTACCCCTCTCGATCAGGAATGTGATCAGATCTTTCGATGCGTCCGGCGGCCTGCGATCGGCGTGGTCGATCGCGCGCGGCAGCAGCGGGTTTGACAGGGCGATTGACAGCTTGAATTGGGCCGATCTATCGTGAGGCACGCCACCGACCGGACAGCGGCGGTGAGCGGGATGCCAGGGGTGCAAATGACCACCAGGCTGCTTGGATCCGGACAGGACCGAGACGGCACATACGCGAGACCACCAGCGTCTCTCCGTGCCTCCTCGGCTGCTGCCGGCGAGGCGTTTTTCATGCGCCGGGAGGGACGGGGATTGCGCACCGTACTGAAGAGCAAGATTCACCGGGCGCGGGTGACACAGGCTGACCTGCACTACGAGGGCAGCATCACCATCGATCCGGACCTGATGGACGCGGCGGACGTGCTGCCGTTCGAGCAGGTGCACGTGCTGGACGTGGACAACGGGTCGCGGCTGACGACGTACGCCATCGAGGGCGCGCGCGGCAGCGGGCAGATCTGCATCAACGGAGCGGCGGCGCGGCTGGTCAGCCCGGGCGACACGGTGATCATCCTTACGTACAAGACGGCGACGGACGACGAGGCGCGCGTGCTGGAGCCGCGGCTGATCTACGTCGACGAGTTGAACCACATCGCACGCATCGGCAACCACATCGACCCGGCGCCCGTAATCTGACCGCGCATACGGAGGGACCAGCGATGGCACGCATCACGACAGCAGACATCCGCGAGATGAAGAAGCGCGGCCAGAAGATCGTCATGATGACGGCGTATGACTACCCCTCGGCGCGACTCGTCGAAGAGGGCGGCGCGGACATGATCCTCGTGGGCGACACGCTGGGCATGGTGGTGCTGGGGTACGACTCCACCGTGCCGGTGACGATGGACGACATGATCCACCACACCAAGGCGGTGGTGCGGGGCTCGCAGCACGCCATGGTAGTAGGCGACATGCCGTTCATGAGCTACCAGACCGGCTGGCAGGACGCGATGCAGAACGCCGCCCGCTTCATGAAGGAAGCCGGCTGCGGCGCCGTCAAGCTGGAGGGCGGCGTACGCTCGGCGGAGGTGGTGCAGAAGCTGGTGGAGGCGGGCATCCCGGTCGTCGGGCACATCGGCCTGACGCCGCAGTCGGTCAACCAGATCGGCGGCTTCAAGGTGCAGGGAAAGACGCCCGCAGCCGCCGTGCAGCTGATGCACGACGCGCAGGCACTGGAGCAGGCGGGCGCGTTCGCCATCGTGGTGGAGACGATCCCGGCGCCGCTGGCGGAGCTGCTGACGCAGCGGCTCAGCGTGCCGACGATCGGCATCGGCGCGGGCGTGCACTGCGACGGGCAGGTGCAGGTGTTCCACGACCTGGTCGGGCTGTACGACGCGTTCACGCCGAAGCACGCGAAGCGCTACGTCGAGGCGGGCGCGCTGATCCGCGAGGCGGTGGCGCAGTACGCGGCGGACGTGCGCGCCGGCGCGTTCCCGACGGCGCGTGAGAGCTTCAAGATGGACCCCGCGGCGCTGGCCGAGCTGCGGCCGGCGGGCGGCGAGGCGATGCGCCGGCGCCACGCGGCCGGCCTGGACGCCTGATCTGCGTTGCAGCTCATCCGGACGATCCGCGAGTTTCGCGCGTGGCATAGCGCGGCGGCCGGGACGCTCGGCGTCGTGCCGACGATGGGCTACCTGCACGAGGGGCACTTCTCGCTCGTGCGCGCGTCGAAGCGCGACAACGTCCGCACCGCCGTCACCATCTTCGTGAACCCAACGCAGTTCGGACCGAACGAGGACCTCTCGCGGTATCCGCGCGACGAGGCGCGCGACCTCGCGCTGCTCGACGCGGAGGGCGTCGATGTGGTCTTCATGCCGCCGGTGGAGGAGATGTACCCGGAGGGCTTCAGCACGTACGTGTCCGTCGAGGGGCTGACGGCGCGGCTGGAGGGCGCGAGCCGACCGACGCACTTCCGCGGCGTGACGACCATCGTGATGAAGCTGCTGGCGATCACGCAGCCGGAGCGCGCGTACTTCGGGCAGAAGGACGCGCAGCAGCTCGCCGTCATCCGGCGGATGGTGCACGACCTGGACGTGCCGATCGAGATCGTGGGCTTGCCGATCGTGCGGGAGCCCGACGGGCTGGCACTGAGCAGCCGCAACGTCTACCTGTCGCCGGAGCAGCGCGCGGCGGCGCTCGTGCTGTCGCGCTCGCTGCGGCTGGCGGAGGAGCTGGTCCGGGCGGGCGAGCGCGACGCGGACGTGGTGCGGGCGCGGATGCGCGAGATAATCGAGGGGGAGCCGCTGGCGGCGGTCGATCACGTGAGCGTGTCGGACGCGGAGACGCTGGAGGAGCTGGCGCGCATCGAGCGGCCGGCGCTGGCGTCGCTGGCGGTGCGCTTCGGCGCGACGCGGCTCATCGACAACGCGACATTGACGCCGTAGCGGCGGATGTACGGCCCTGGAGGCGGCGGGAGGCGGCCTGATACAATGCCGCCGGCCGCCCGCGGCGCGCCGCGACGACGCCGTAATTCACATAAGGGAGCACACGCAAGACATGTCAGGCCACTCAAAATGGTCCACGATCAAACGCCAGAAGGGCGTAGCCGATGCGCAGCGCGGCCAGCTCTTCACGAAGCTTTCGAAAGAGATCATCATCTCGGCCAAGCAGGGAGGCGCGGATGTGAACTCGAACTTCCGGCTGCGGATGGCGATCCAGAAGGCGCGCGAGAACAACATGCCTGCCGACAACATCCAGCGGGCAATCGCGCGCGCGACGGGCGGCGGCGACGGCGTCGAGCTGTTGGAGATCACGTACGAGGGCTACGGCCCGGCCGGTACGGCGGTGATGGTCGAAGTGGCGACGGACAACCGTAATCGCGTGGTGGCGGAGATCCGGAACGTCTTCACGCGCGCGGGCGGCGGCCTGGGCGAGACCGGCTCGGTGGCGTGGAACTTCGAGTCGCGCGGTGTGATCAACGTGCTGCCGGGCAAGCAAGACCCGGACGAGGTGGCGCTCCACGCCATCGACGCGGGCGCGGAAGACGTTCAGGTCGGCAGCGACAGCATCGACGTCTACACGCAGCCGTCCGACCTGGAGAAGGTGAAGAAGGCGCTGGAGGAGAACGGCGTGAAGGTCGAGTCGGCCGAGAACGAGCGCGTCGCCAAGACGACCGTGCAGCTCGACGAGAAGAGCGCGATCCAGACACTGCGGCTGGTCGAGAAGCTGGAGGCGCTCGACGACGTCCAGAAGGTCTACTTCAACGCAGAGTTCAGCGACGACGTCTTCGCCGCGTACACAAGCTGAGGTGGCGTCCCCCGACGAAGCCGCTCCCACCCTGATCCTTGGCATCGATCCCGGCACGCGCGTGACCGGCTGGGGCGTCGTTAGCATCGACGGCTCCGAGCCGCGCGCCGTCGCGTGCGATGTGATCGCGCCGCCGGCGAAGTGGCCGATCGAGACGCGGCTGGCGCACATCTTCGACGCGCTGCGCGAGATCATCGCGCGCTACCAGCCGGCCGCCGTGGCGATCGAGGAGCCGTTTGTGGGCACGAACGTGCGCTCGGCGATGGCCGTCGGCGAGGCGCGCACGGTGGCGATGCTGGCGGCGACGCTGGCGGGCGTGCCGGTGCGCCACTATGCGCCGGCGCATATCAAACGGATGGTCGCGGGCTACGGCCAGGGCGAGAAGACGCAGGTGCGGGAGATGCTGCGCCTACAGCTGGGCATGGCGGAGCCGCCGGACGACCTGAACGCCAGCGACGCGCTGGCCGTCGCGCTGTGCCATGCGATGCAGCATCGCGCGGACGCGCTGATGAGCGCCGGGAAGCCGTAACGCCGGGGCCCGGCTGTTAGTGGCGCCCGGGATCGGGCGCGTGGCCGCCGTTCAGGCGGCCTTTCGGCGCTCGGGCGGGCCGCCTCCCCCTGCCCCGGATCTGGCCGGAATCTCGTGCTTGACGGTGGTAACGCTCCCGAACTTGACACGTTGTAGTACGTGAACGGCCGACGGGAAGGCCACCCCAAGAAACGGAATCCATGACTCTCAACCGCACCACGTACTCGACCCGCCCGGTTTCACTGGTGATGATCGCGGCGTTCGCCGGCCTCGCGCTGTGGCTCTTCGCCCCGTGGGGCGGCGGGACCGGCGCGGGCAGCGGCAACAGCAGCGGCGCCAGCGCCGCGCTGCCCTCGTCGCTGAAGGTGGACGGCGCGGTCCAGGTCGAAAGCCACGACAACGTCGTCACGCGGCTCATCGTGCCGCTGGCCGTACGCGGCGACCAGGGCATCGCGCTCGCCGGCGCCGAGGTCAGCATCCGCGCGGAGACGGCGATGAGCGACACGGCGTCGGCGGCAGTGCCGGCGACGTTCACCATCCTGTTCAGCGACGGGAACGGCGACCAGGTGCTGGATCCGGGCGAGCACGCCGTGATGACGGTGGATCTGCCCGCGAAATCCAGCGTCCACCCGGGCAACCCGCTGGGCCTGGTGATCTACCCGGCGAACGGCGGCCGCCTCACCATCGAGGACGTGCTGGGGCGATAGGCGCGCACCCCGGACGCGGGCTGGGGGCCGAGGTCAGGGCCTCAGTCTCGCGACCGACAAGCAGACACGGCGGGGGACCAGGGCACGGGGGAATGCCCTGGTCCTTTGCCGTGTGCGGCGTCAGGCGCGGCCGATGTGCCGCAGGTACATCAGCAGCGCGGCGATGCTCTTCGCGTCGCGGATCTCGTCGGCATCGATCTTGCGCAGCGCGTCGTCGAGCGTCACCCGCTCGAGCAGCAGCTCCTCGTCCTCGTCGGCCTCCAGCGCGTCTTCAGCGAGGTCCGTCGCGGCGTAGATGTACTGGTACTCCTCCGAGTAGCCGGGCGCGAGGTACATGCCGCCGATGCGGGTGATCGTGCCGCGGTAGCCGGTCTCCTCGCGCAGCTCGCGCTGCGCCGCGTCCTCGGACGAGGCATCGTGGGCGTCGACGCCGCCGGCGGGCAGCTCGAGCAGCCACGCGCGCGCCGGGTGGCGGTACTGGCGCACCATCAGCAGCCGGCCGTCCGCATCGACCGGCACCAGCACGACCGCGCGATCATACTCGACGATCTCGCGCGTGTAGGGGGCGCCGGCGGGGTTGCTCAGCGTATCGACGCGAACGCCGATCAGCTTGCCGTCGAACACGCGCTCGGTGGCGATGACGTCGGGGATGGGCATGTCGTGGGGCGTGTCAGCGTTCAGCGTCCAACCTCCGGTGTGCGGGCTCAGCCGACGGGCTTCACCATGGCGATCTCGTTGCAGCCGGGGAACTTGGGGCAGCGGTAGCACTCGCCCCAGACCTTGCGGGGCAAGGTCATCACGTCGGCCTGCGTGAAGCCGAGCTTCTCGAAGAAGCCGGGGCGGTAGGTCAGCGCGAAGACGGTGCTGAGGCCGATCTGGCGTGCTTCGTCCATGCAGGCCTCGACGATGCGCTGGCCGAGCCGTTGCCCCTGCAGGTCCTCGCGCACGGCGAGCGCCTTGATCTCGGCGAGGTCCTCCCAGAGGATGTGCAGCCCCCCGCAGGCCACGGCCAGTCCGGCGGCGTCGTGGACGACGTAGTAGTCGCGCAGGTTCTCGTAGACCTCGGCCATGGTGCGCGGCAGCATCTCGCCGCGGCGCGCGAAGGTGTTGACGAGGTCGTGGATGGCCTGTGCGTCGGCGATCGACGCGCGCACGAGGTTGAAGGTGGAAGCGGTCATGGTTTCTGCGTCCCTCTCGCCGCTTCGCCGGGAAACAGCGAGGCGGGCTGCACCGCCCGCCTGTCCCAATGTACCGATTGGACGCAACAGCCGCGAGCGGTCACTCGTTGAGCCAGTTGAGCCGCCGCCCGACACGGAGGAAGAAGTCGCCTGGCGGCCCCAGACGCAGGAAACGGGCCACGTGCTGGCTGGTGCGGACGCGGACGATGTCGCCGCCGGCGAGGTCGAGGTCCGGCTCGCCGTCGACGCTGAGGATCGCCGCCTGGCGGGGCGCGATCTGCACCTCGACCAGCGAGCCGGCGGCCAGCACGATGCTGTTCGCGGGGGCCAAGTGAGGTGCGACGGGCGTCACGAGGATCTCGCGCGACTCGGGGTGAAGGATCGGGCCGCCGACGCTGAGCGAGTAGGCGGTGCTGCCGGTGGCGGTGGCGACGATGACGCCGTCGGCGCGGTAGCTGCCAATCAGCGTGTCGTCCGTGCGGACGGTGAACTGCACGGTGCGGCCGATGGCGGCGCGGCCGACGACGACGTCGTTGAGCGCGTGAAAGTGCTCGCGCAGCTCCTCGCCGCCGCGGATGGTCTCGGTCTCGATCATCGTGCGCGTTTCGATGCGGCCGGCGCCGGCGAGGATCTTGTCCAGCCGCTCGAACAGCTCCGGCGGCGTGATTTCGGTCAGGAAGCCGACGCGGCCGAGGTTCACGCCGAGGAGGGCGACCGGGTGGGGGATGACGGCCCGGGCGGCGCGCAGCACCGTGCCGTCGCCGCCGCAGCAGATCAGCAGGTCGGTGTCGGCGGCGCGCGAGGCGCCGTCGTCCCAGGCGGACGCCAGCCAGTGATCGACGCCGGCGGCGGCGACGCGGCGCGCGACCTCCTCGGCGACGCCGCGGGCCGCTTCGGATTTGGGGTGGTAGGTGATGCCGACCTTGTTCACGCTCGTTGCTCCGGTGGGCAAACGATAGCACGGCGGCGATCGCCGCCGCGAGCGGGCGTCAGCTATCGAGCCGCAGCCAGAGGAAGAACTCGCGGTTGCCGGCCGGGCCGAGCAGCGGCGACGTAGCGACGCCGCGCACGCGCAGCCCGTGGTTGACGCACCACCAGGCGACGCGCCCGATCACCGCGGCGTGGACCAGCGGGTCCCGCACGACGCCGCGGCGGCTCACCTCGTCGCGCTCGGCCTCGAACTGTGGCTTCACGAGCGCGACGATGTCGGCGCCGGGGCGCAGCAGCGCGATCACGGCGGGCAGCACCTTCGTGAGCGAGATGAACGAGGCATCGATCGTGGCGATGTCGGGCCGCTCCGGCAGCGACGCGAGGTCGCGGATGTTCTGCCGTTCCATCACGACGACGCGCGGGTCGTTGCGGAGCCGCTGGTCGAGCTGGCCGTAGCCGACGTCGACGGCGTAGACGCGCGCGGCGCCGCGCTGCAGCATGCAGTCGGTGAAGCCGCCGGTGGATGCCCCGGCGTCGAGCGCGACGAGTCCCGCCACGTCGATGTCGAAGTGGCCGAGCGCGTGGTCGAGCTTGTCGCCGCCGCGGCTGACGAAGCGGCGCGGCGCGGCGATGGCGAGCGCAGCCTCGGGTGCGACCATGGCGCTGGCGCGCATCTCCGGCGCGCCGTCGACGGTGACGTCTCCAGCCAGGATCAGCGCGCGGGCCTTCTCGCGCGAGACGGCGATGCCGCGCTCGACGAGGGCGAGGTCGAGGCGCTGGCGGCCGGACGAGGGGGCGGTTCTGGGCATGCGGCATTGTCGGCGCAGGGCGGCCGGGCGCGCAATGCGTGTCGCCGGATCGAGACGGAGTCACGGACGGTGATTTATCAGGGTATTCACCTACGTGTGTCAGGGTATTCCCCTATCGGTCGGCCCTGATCGCCCTGATCTAATAGCAGCATGCTCGAACCACTGACCGCACCCGCCCGCCGCCCGCGCCGCGAGATCCGCACGCCGCTCCGCATCCAGCGCGGCGCGCCGGAGCCGAACCAGCTGATCACGGGCGACTGCCTGGAGGTGATGAAGACGTGGCCGGACGGCTGTATCGACCATTGCATCGTCGATCCGCCGTTCAACATCGGCTCGGGCAGCGGGCGCAAGAGCAAGAGCGGGTTGGGCTGGGCGTTCTCGTCGCACGTGACGATGGAGGAGACCTGGGACGCGTTCACCACGGACGAGTTCTTCGCGTTCAACGTCGCGTGGCTGCGCGAGGTCTCGCGGGTGGTGAAGCCGAACGGCAACATCCTGGTGTTCGGCACGTATCACAACATCTACCAGCTCGGCTTCATCCTGCAGAACGTGCTGGAGCGGCGGATCCTGAACTCGGTCGTCTGGTTCAAGCCGAACGCGCAGCCGAACATCACCGCGCGTACGCTGACGGAGAGCACGGAACAGATCATCTGGGCGGTGAACGAGACACCGGCGAAGGCGACGGGCTGGACGTTCAACTACTGGGACGCGAAAGAGATGAACGGCGGCAAGCAGATGCGCAACCTGTGGGAGTTCGCCGTGACGTCGAAGAAGGAGCGCGCCGAGGGCAAGCACCCGTCGCAGAAGCCGCTGGGGCTGCTGGAGCGCGCCGTGCAGCTTGCGTCGAAGCCGGGCGAACTGCTGCTCGATCCGTTCGGCGGCGCGGGCACGCTCGCGGTGGCGGCTGCGAAGCATGGACGCGAGTGGCTGCTCGTCGAGAGCGAGCCGGAGTACGCCGCGATCGCACAGCGGCGCATCGCCGCGGCGGGGTAGCGGCTCACTCTGCGGCGTCGGGCGGCCACAGCACGCCCTGGCGTTGCGTCTCGGCGTCGACGAGGCGCGAGCACTGCACGCCGAGCAGGCGGAAGCGGTCGCCGCCAGCGGCGATGCGGTCCAGCAGCACCGTCGCAAGGCCGAGGACGTCTTCGACGCTATCGATGGGCGACTTCACGCTGGCCTGGCGCGTGACGGTGGTGAAGTTCTCGTAGCGCAGCTTGATCGCGACCGTGTGGGCGCGCACGCCGGCGCCGCGCAGGCGCCCGGCGACCTCTGCGGAGATCTCGCGCAGGGACTCGCGCAGCTCGGGGCCGTCGGGCAGATCGCGCGCGAAGGTCGTCTCCGCGCCGACGGACTTCCGCTCGTGCTGCGTCACCACTTCGCGGCCGTCGATGCCGTTTGCCATGTCGTGCAGGAACGCGCCGTGCGAGCCGAGCAGACGCTCGGCGTGGGTGCGGCTTGCCGCGGCGAGCGCGCCGACCGTATCGAAGCCGGCGCGGGCGAGCAGCGACTCCGTCTTCGGGCCGATGCCCCAGAGCGCGCGCAGCGGCAGCGGCGCCAGGAACGCGGCCTCGCCGCCGGGCGGCACGACGACGAGCCCGTCCGGCTTCCGCAGGTCCGACGCGACCTTCGCGACGCTCTTGCTGCTGCCCACGCCGACCGAGAGCGTCAACCCCGTCGCCTCATTCACGTCGCGCTTCAGTTGACGGGCGATGCGCTCGCCGTCGCCGGGCGCATGCACGGCGGCCGTGACGTCGAGGTACGCCTCGTCGAGCGACAGCGGCTCTACGAGGGGCGTCAGCGCGCGGAAGATGGACATGACCCGGCGCGACAGTTCGCCGTAACGCGCGAAGCGCGGCGGGACGCGCACTGCGTCGGGGCAGAGGCGCAGTGCGCGGACCATCGGCATGGCCGAGCGCACGCCGAAACGCCGCGCCTCGTACGAGGCGGCCGCCACGACGCCGCGCCCTTCGGGCGAGCCGCCGACGACGACGGGCCTGCCGCGCAGCGCCGGATCGTCGAGCTGCTCGACCGACGCGTAGAACGCGTCGAGGTCGGCGTGCAGGATCGTGCGAGTGAGAGGGCCGCGAATCAAGAACAAACTCCCGAGAGAGCCCAGGATCGAGGATCCAGAACCCAGAATCTGGGGGCTGGACCGGGGATTGGGGTACCTCCATTTGTGTTATGTCTTGCTATTCGAATCTGGTGGTGTACCTGTTTTGTAATTTTGGCTTTTCCCGGAGGCTTCTCGGGTGGACGGGATACGCACCGGCGATGACGCAGAACCCGGCTGAATCTCCTGTTTCGTCGAGGCGGAATGTAACACGGGGCGGGGGCGATCTCCGAGCAGGCGGTGTCACGGGTTCCGCAGCGCCTATCCGAAGTCATGCGATACCGGCGCCTTCATGCTGTGGGGCACAGGAAGCGGCGCGAAGCGCTCGGCCAGCACGTTTACGGTGCCCTCCTTGCGCTGCAGTTCGCCCTCGATGATCACGAACGCCTCGCCGCGCACCAGCGCGCGCTGCCGCTCGTGCAGCCAGGGCGGCACGATGACGTTGAGCATGCCGAACTCGTCTTCGAGCAGCAGGAAGACGAAGCCCTTTGCAGTGCCCGGCTGCTGGCGGCACACGACCATGCCGGGCACGCGCACGCGCTCGCCGTCGGGCATCACCTGCAGGTGGCGGAGCGACGGCATGGCCTCGCCGATCGAGGGGCGGATCATCGCCATCGGGTGGTGGCCGGGCGAGAGCGAGAGCAGGCTGTAGTCGGCGGTCATGCGCTCCCACGCGCTCATGTCCGCGAGCGGCGTGCTGTCCTGCTCGACGGGCAGCGGCAGCGTCATCTGCGCGCTGGGCGGGCGATAGAGCAGCCCCGTCTGCCAGAGCAGCTCGCGGCGGTTCAGCCCGAAGCAGTCGAAGGCGCCCACCTGCACCAGGTTCTCGATCGCCTCCTGCCGCAGGCCGCAGTCCGGGAGCGCGCCCATGCGGCGCACGAAGTCGGCCAGCGACGCGAACAGGCCGTGGCGCACGCGCTCGCTGGCGATGCCGCGCGCCGTATCGCTGCCGATCGACCGGACGTAGCCGAAGCCGATGCGGAGCGCCGCGTCCTCGACGGTGCAGGCGGCGCCGCTGGCGTTGATCTCGGGCGGCAGCACGGAGACGCCGTGGCGGCGGGCGTCGTGGATCAGCACGTGCGGCGGGTAGAAGCCCATGGGCTGCGCGTTGAGCAGCGCGCAGGTGAACTCGACGGGGTAGTAACGCCGCAGCCACGCCGACTGGTAGGCGAGGAACGCGAAGGCGGCGGAGTGGCTCTTGGGGAAGCCGAACTCCGCGAACGCGATGATCTTCGTGAATACGGTCTGCGCCACGGTGTCGCTGACGCCGCGCGTGCGCGCGCCTTCGATGAACATCTCCAGAAAGCGGCCCATGTTCTCGCGCGAGCGCTTGCGGCTCATGGCGCGGCGCAGCGCCTCGGCCTGGCCTTCGCTGAAGCCAGCGACAGCGATCGCCGCCTGCAGCACCTGCTCCTGGTAGAGGATGACGCCCAGCGTCTCGCCCAGCACCGGCTCCAGGCTGGGATGGTCGAACGGCGGCCGGAAGGTTGGGTCGGCGAGCTGCGCCTGGCGGTGCCGCACGTACGGGTTCACCGCGCCGCCTACGATCGGGCCGGGGCGGACGATCGCCACCTGCACCGTCAGGTCTTCGATGCTGCGCGGGCGCGTGCGCGGCAGCATCTGCATCTGTGCGCGGCTCTCGATCTGGAAGACGCCCACGGTGTCGGCGGCGCAGATCATGTCGTAGACATCGGGGTCGTTGAAGTCGATGCGGCTGAGGTCTTCGATGCGGCCCTGCTGCTCCGCGATCAGGTCCACGCACTCTTCGACGAGCGAGAGCATGCCCAGCGCTAGGAAGTCGATCTTGATGAAACGGGCGTCGTCGACCGAGTCCTTGTCCCACTGGCAGATGTAGCGGCCCGCCATAGCTGCGCGCTCGACGGGGACGAGTTCGACGATCGGCGTGGTGGAGATCACCATGCCGCCGACGTGCTGGCTGAGGTGGCGCGGGAAGCCGGAGATCTGCTCGGCGAGCGCGATCAGGTCGCGCCAGATCGGCGCGGCGACCTTGTCGGCGTACTCCGGGTACATGGCCATCTCCGTGGCGATATCGCCGCCGCTGCCCCAGCCGGCGCGCTTCGCCAGCCGGTCGAGCTCGCTCTCGGCGATGCCCAGCGCCTTGCCGATGTCGCGGATGGCGCTGCGCAGCTTGTACGTAGGGAAGCTGGCGACGAGCGCCGCGTGCTCGGTGCCGAAGTGCTTGTAGACACGCAGGATCAGCTGTTCGCGGATATCGCGCGGGAAGTCGAGGTCGATGTCGGGCACGGACGCGATCTCGTCGCTGAGGAAGCGGCCCAGGAAGAGGTTGTGCTTGATCGGATCGACGTGCGAGAGGCCGATCAGGTAGCAGAGGATGGAGCTGACGGAGGAGCCGCGGCCGCGGCCGGGCGGCAGGTTGGAGCGGCCGCGCGCGCTGTGCTTGCCGCGCACCTCGGCGGCGACCTGGCGGCTCAGCTCCAGCAGGTCGCGGTAGATCAGAAAGAAGCCGGAGAGGCCGTGTTTGCGGACGAGCCGCAGCTCCTCGCGCAGGCGCTCCTCCACCGCGGCCGGGATGCTGCCGTCGATCAGGCCGTAGCGGTCGCGGGCGGCGGCGCGGCAGACAGTTTCCAGGTAGGCATCCGGCGTCGAGTCGTCGGGCGTGCGGTAGCCGGGGAAGCGGTAGTCCAGGTCCGCCGTCAGGTCGAATGTGCAGCGCGCGGTGATGCGGCCGCTCTCGTCGAGCGCGTCTGGCCACTCCGCGAACAGCTCTTCCATCTCCGCCGGAGACTTGAGGTAGTACTCGGAGTTTTCGCGCCGCTCGCGGTGCGATGCCTCGAGCGTGCTGCGGTTGCGGATCGCCACCATCACGTCCTGCAGGCGGTGGCGGTCGCGCTCGTGGTAGTGGACGTCGTTCGTGGCCACGCAGCGCACGCCGTGCTCGCGCGCCAGCGCGACGAGGCGGCGGCAGCGCTCGGTATCGCCGTGCACGAGGTTCTGCTGCAGCTCGATGTAGAAGTTCCCGGCGCCGAACCAGCCCAGGTAGCGCAGCAGCGCGGCCTCCGCCGCGGCCGTCTCGCCCGCGGCGACGAGCGCGGGCAACTGGCCGCGCTTGCAGCCGGAGAGCGCGATGAGGCCGCGCGTGTGCGCCGCGAGCACGCTGTACGCCAGGCGGGGCTCCTTGCGCTGGCCGGAGAGGTGGGCGGTGGAGAGCATGCGGCAGAGGTTGTGGTAGCCCTCGACCGTCTCGGCCAGCAGCGTCAGGTGGTGGCCGTCCTCCAGTGTGACCTCCGCGCCGGTGATCGGACGGATGCCAAACGCCTTCGCGGCCTGCGCGAACTCCATCGAGCCGTAGAGGCCGTCGTGGTCGGTGAGCGCCAGCGCCTCGTAGCCAAGGTCGCGTGCGCGCAGCACGATCTCGTCGACGCTGGACGCGCCGTCGAGCATCGACCAGCAGGAATGCAGGTGCAGCTCGGCGCGGTAGCGGCCGGCTAGTACCGCTGTATCCACCACGCGCCCCCCGGCAGGTCCTGGTACACGGTGACGACGCGGCCGCCCTCCAGCTGTAGCTGGTAGTACATGCGCGAGAGCGGCCGCTCCCGCCACCATTCATCATCGATGCGCCAGCGATCCTGCACCGCCGCGACGACGCGCATCGCCCCTTCGTACGCGACGGCGCGCGGCATGCCGCACTCATCCGCCTGCACGCGCGCGCCGGCCGGCGCGGCTAGAGGTCGTAGTCGATGAGCGCGTAGCGGCGTTCGGGGATCCTGGACCATGGCTCAACCTCCATTACGCGGGAGACCTGCGATTCGCCGCCGAAGCGCGTCTTGAGCTGGCGGACGGCGGCCAGCAGCTGCGCGCGCCTGCGCGCCTGCTCGGCAAAGAGCAAGCTGCGCTGCTTGCCCGTCTCGGCGGTCAGCCCGACGAACTCCAGCGTCATGTTCTCGACCGGCCCCGCCAGCTGCAGCGGCTCGATCAGTTTCTTCAGCACGTAGACGATGCCCTCTTCGTCGGCCAGCGGCTCGCGCAGCGTCAGCGTGCGCTCCCAGCTCCCGCCGTCGAGCAGCGACAGGCGCAGCCGCAGCTGCCGCACCTGGCGGTAGCGCATGGCCGGGTGTTGCAGCAGCCGCCCGGTGAGCAGCAGCGCGGCGACGATCAGCGCGCCGCTGTTGACGGTGGGCGCGGGCATGGAGAGCGAGCCGGCGACCGGCTCGACGCGCGTGCGCGGCAGGAACGGCGCCGTATCGATGCCGTGGGCGAGGTCGCGCATGCGCCGCCCCTCGGCGCCGAACTGCGCCTGCGCCGGGCCGATGCCGAGCGCGGCGACGTCGCCGATGGTGCGGAGCGCGTAGAGCGCGAGCTTGCGCTGCGCCTCGTACGAGACGGGGAGAAACGACGTGCTGAGCGGCGCCAGGAACGCGGCCTCGCGGCCGGCGGGCACCACCGTCACCTCGCCCGGCGCGCCGAGCGCCGCGGCGGCCCACGCGAGGAACTTGCCCTCGCCGGCGCCGGCGCTGGCGCGCACGCCCGTGCGCCGGGCGACGGCGCGCAGCAGGCGGGCAGCGGCTTCCGCCTGCGCCTCGCCGTCCGCGTGCGGGTCGATGGCGGCGAAGGCGATGCCGTCGTCGCCGGGCTCGACGGCCGGCTCGGCGTCCTCGAGCGCGTCGAGCAGCGCCTCGGCGGAGCGGCTGTAGTACACGGGGTCGGGCGGCAGCAGCGTCAGGTCCGGCACGATGGTGCGGGCGTCGCGCAGCGGCATGCCGGTGCGGACGCCCAGTGCGGCGGCTTCCGGCGAGCAATCCAGCACCTGGTTCGCGCCCGGCGGCGGCTCGCCGATGGCGAGGGGGCGGCCCGCGAGTTCTGGCGCGCGCCGCCGCTCGAGCGCGATGCGGAAGTTGGGGATGGTGACGCAGGCCAGGCGCATGAAGCCGGCTCCGTTCGGGAGACTCACCCCGTTGCCCGGAGAGGTGACCGGGCCGCCCACGGCCGGGCGAGGGCTGGCGCCAGTGTATAGAACGGTTGTTCTATACGTCAAGCTGGCGTGGCGGGAGCCTGGCCGTGCGGTCCGTTTCGTCGCGCGCGGGCGGGTGGGGTAGGCTGTATGCAAGAGATGCGCAGCCGGAGGAGATATGACGCCCGAAGAGGAACGAGAGTTTCTGAAGAACAACCGGCTGGTGATCGTGGGCATCCCGCGCAAGGGCGGCGCGCCGCACATGTCGCCGGTGTACTACGTGATGGACGGCGACGACATCCTGATCTCGACGACGGCGTCGCGGTTCAAGGCGAAGGCGATCCGCCGAAACCCGGCGATCTCGCTGTGCATCCTGGGCGAGCAGCCGCCGTTCCCTTACCTGACGATCTACGGGCGGGGCGCCATCGAAGAGCAGGGCGTGGTCGAGGCGATGATGAAGATCGGCGAGCGCATGACGGGCAACGCGATCCCGGCTGCCGCGCGCCCGGCGGTCGAGCAGCGGGCGAAGGACGAAGGGCGCGTGGTGCTGCGCGTGACGCCGGACCGCAGCTCGCACACGACGCCGTATAACGTGCCGAAGAAGAGCTGACGCCGGCAGCCCGTCAACCTCGGCGGGCGGGCAGGATGCGATCACCCGCTACCATGTGTCGTAATCAGGCGCCTGTGTGCGCCTGAAGGAACGCGCGAGCGCAGCCGATGCGGCACGCGAAGGAATCTATGCTGTACGCGGAGAATGTGACGAAGTCGTTCGGCAGCGTCGACGTGCTGTCCGATGTGACGTTCATCGCCAGCGCCGGCGAGCGCGCGGGCCTGGTCGGCCCGAACGGCGCCGGCAAGTCGACGATCCTGCGGCTGATCGCCGGCGACGAGAAGCCGGACTCGGGCGCGGCCGGGTGCCGCGGCGGCAGCCTGGGCTATCTGCGGCAGGAAGCCGACCACCACCCCGATCGCACGCTGGTGGAGGAGATGTGGACGGCGTTTCCGGACGTGCGCGGCATCGACCTGCGCTTGCACGAGATCTCGGGGCAGATGGAGCGCGGCGACGGCGATCTGGACGCGCTGATCAACGAGCAGGGAGCGCTGTTCGAGCGCTTCGAGTCGCTCGACGGCTACCGCATCGACTCGCACATCGGCCGCGTGCTGGACGGGCTGGGCTTCGCGCCGGAGGACCGCTCGAAGCGCTGCGGCGACTTCAGCGGTGGCTGGCAGATGCGCATCGCGCTGGCGAAGATCCTCGTGCGACGGCCGGACCACATCCTGCTGGACGAGCCCACGAACCACCTGGACGCGGCGGCGCGCGAATTCCTGGCGGACGAGTTGACGAAGTACAAGGGCACGCTGCTGATCGTCACGCACGACGCGGAGTTCCTGGACCGCGTCGCGACGCGCATCCTGGACCTGCGGGACGGGCGCGTCGACTCGTACACGGGCAACTACACCGAGTACCAGCGGCAGAAGGCCGAGCGCCTACAGCAGCAGGACCGTGCCGCATCGCGGCAGGAGCGCGAGCTAGGGAAGCAGGAGCGCTTCATCGAGCGGTTCCGGGCGAAGGCGTCGAAGGCCACGGCGGTGAAGAGCCGCGAGAAGGCCGTCGCGAAGATCGAGCGGATCGGCCGCACGCGCAAGGAGGCGGAGGTGAGCTTCCAGCTCACGGCGCACGGCCGCATGGAGCGCGACGTGCTGCTGCTGGACGAGATCGGCCACTCCTATGACGACGATGTCGTGCTGGTCGAGGTGAACCTGCACGTGGAGCGCGAACAGAAGGTGGTGCTCATCGGCCCGAACGGCAGCGGCAAGAGCACGCTGCTGCGGATTGCCGCCGGCGTGATCGCGCCGACGCACGGGCGCGTGGAGTGGTCGGAGCGCGCGCGGCTGGGCTACTACGACCAGCACCAGGACGAGGTGATGGACAGCGGCAGCACCGTGCTGGACGAAGTGCGCTCGGTGGCGCCGAACGAGCCGGACGTGCGGCTGCGGACGGTGCTGGGGCAGTTCCTGTTCCGCGGCGACGACGTGTTCAAGAAGATCGGCGTGCTTTCGGGCGGCGAGCGGAGCCGGGTGGCGCTGGCGAAGTTCCTGCTGCAGCCGTCGAACGTGCTGCTGCTGGACGAGCCGACGAACCACCTGGACCGGACGACGCGCCGCAAGCTGATCGAGGCGCTCGAACACTACGAGGGCACGATCATCTGCGCGAGCCACGACCCTGGGATCCTGGATCGCGTGGCGACGCGCGTGTACGAAGTGAAGGACGGCGGCTGCGGCGAGGTGCTCGAGCGCCGCCGCGACGCGGTGAGCTAGTTAGTTCACAGTTGACAGTTGACAGTTCGCAGTTAACAGTTAACGGTAGGCCGTGCACGGCTAGATCGTGGCGCCGCCGCGCGCGGCGACGAGCCCCTTCGCGAATTCGATCTCGCCCAGGTGGCGGTAGCCGTGGGTCATCACCATGCCGGCGATGCACTGCAGGATCGACATCTCGCCCAGCGGCTTGACGGTGATCTTGCGCGCCGCCTCATCGGGCGGCACCGACTTCACGTACTCCTCCGTCTTGCGGAAGACATCGAGCATGTACTGGCGGAAGTCGGCCGCGCCGTGGATACGGAAGTTGCTCGCCTCGTCGTCGGTGAAGCCGGTGCCCTGCGACTTCGCGTCCAGCCCGAACTTCTCCGCCCAGCCCGCCTCGATCCAGACGGTGGGCTTGCGCTGGATGACGAACTGGATGACGTTGTCCTCGGTGCGGACGTAGTGCCAGAGGCAGAAGGCGATGTTCTGGTGGCCGCCCGTGGGGACGTGGTTGAGCTGCCGGTCGTCGAGGTCGACGGTGACGCGCTCGTAGAGGCCGTGCATGCCGCGGATCTCGCCGGCCAGGTACTGCAACAGTTCTTGCGACATCCTCAGCCCGCCTTCTCTGCGGGTGCGACGGACTGGTAGGAGCCGAGCGTCGCCTGGTCGCGGTACTGCTCCTTGCCGGCCAGCAGCAGGTCTTCGCCGTACATGTCGCAGCAGACGATGGCGGGGAAGCCGTCGACCTCGAGCTTCTTGATCGACTCGGTGCCCAGGTCCTCGTAGGCGATGACATCCATCTTCTTGATCGTCTTGGAGAGCAGCGCGCCGGCGCCGCCGATCGCGAGGAGGTAGACGGCCTTGTGCTGCTTCAGCGCGTTCTTGACGATGGTGCCGCGGCCGCCCTTGCCGATGATCACCTTCAACCCCTGTTCGAGCAGCGTGGGGGTGAACGGGTCGAGGCGCATCGAGGTGGTGGGGCCGGCGGAGCCGATGATGCGGCCGGGGCGCGCGGGCGACGGGCCGACGTAGTAGATGACCTGGCCCTTGATGTCGATGGGCAGCGGCTTGCCCTCCGCCAGCGCGGTGACCATGCGGCGGTGCGCCGCGTCGCGCGCGGTGTAGATGGTGCCGTAGAACTTCACGTGGTCGCCGGCGTGCAGCTGGGCGACGTCTTCTTCCGTGAACGGCGGGTACGCCTTGATCTCGCCGTTTTCCTTCACGATGGGCATCTGGTCCTCCTTGGGCGCCGTGCGCCCGTCTGTTCGTCGCGACGCGTATCCCGCCGCCGTCTAGCCTTCGTTCGCTTCGGGCAGCTCAACGTTCACGACGACGTTCTCCCGCCCGCCGCGCGCAAGGACCGCCACCAGGCGCTCCTCCGCGACGTTGATCTCCTGGTGCACCAGTCCTGCCGGCACGAAGACGAAGTCTCCGGGTCCGGCGACGTCGCTGTGTTCGAGCCGCTCGCCCCAGCGCATGCGCATGCGGCCGCTCATCACGTAGATCGCGCTCTCGACTGCGCCGTGGTGGTGGGCGCCGGAGCGGAAGCCGGGCTCGGTCGTCATCTCGCCCATCCAGATGCCGTTCGATCCGGCGGTGGCGGCGGAGACGCCGGCGACGCGGGTCATGCCCGGCGTTTGCGCGGTGCCGGCGTCGCGCTGGTGGGGGCTGATGATGCGGATCTCGCTCACCGCAGTTCCTTCTTCATGTGGCATACCGTGATCGGCCCCTTTGTGCCGTAATAGGCGTCCGTCTCCTCGCGCTCGATGACGTAGCCCATCGACTCGTACAGCGGCGGCAGGTTGTTCTCCTTCGCGCAGTCCAGGCGCACCGCCTCCAACCCCGCCTTCCGGGCGATCTCCTCGATCTTCGCCACGATCAGCGATGCGAGGCCGCGGCCCTGCTGCGCCGGCGCGACGGCGAGCAGCCCGAAGTACGTGTCGCGCTCGCGCTGCCTGATGCGGACGCAGCCTGCGAGCGCGCCGTCCACCTCCGCGATGAGCAGCGCGGCGCCCGGCGCGCGCAACTCGTCGCGCAGGTCGTCGACGGTCGTGCGCGGGGGCGGCAGCAGCCATGCCTCGCGCAAGTACGCCTCGTTGATCAGCGGGACGACGGCGGGCACGTCGGCATCGCCGCCCACGCGGAAACGGACGCCGGCGGCGACCGCCGCGTCCGGCTGCTTCGCGCGCGGCGCTACAGCGTCGCGCTCTTCGATCGGGCGCTGTGGCACTGCAGGTTCACCGCTACGGGCAGCGACGTGATGTGCGTCGGGTACGTCTCGATGTTCACGGCGAGCGCGGTGTTCGAGCCGCCGACGGCCTGCGGGCCGACGCCGAGCGCGTTCACCTTCGCGAGCAGCTCCCGCTCGAACTCCGCGGTCTCCGGGTCCGCGCTGAACTGGCCCACGGGCCGCGTAATCGCCTTCTTCGCCAGGTACATGACGTATTCCGCCGAGCCGCCGACGCCGACGCCGACGACGAGCGGCGGGCAAGGGTTGCCGCCGGACTCCTCGATCGTGTTGAGGACGAACTCCGTGATGCCTTCCTTGCCGCGCGACGGCAGCATGAACTGCAACCGCGCCATGTTCTCGCAGCCGCCGCCTTTGGGCACCACGTTGATGTGCAGCTTGTCGCCGGGCACGATCTCGGTGTGGATCACGGCCGGGGTGTTGTTCTTGGTGTTCACGCGCGTGGAGAACGGGTGGTCGACGATGGAGGCGCGCAGGTAGCCATCGGTGTAGCCCTTGCCGACACCGGCGTTGATGGCGTCGCGCAGGGAGCCGCCGATGATGTGGACGTCCTGGCCCAGCTCCACCATCACGACGGTGGTGCCGGTGTCCTGGCAGAGCGGGATCATCTCGCGCTTCGCCAGGTCCACGTTCTCCAGGATCTCAACCAGCACTTGCTTGCCGAGCGGCGAGCGCTCGCTTGACTCGGCCTTCCGCAGGCCGGCAATGACGTCGTCCGGCAGGACGTGGGTGGCCGTCTGGCACAACTCGGCGACGACCTTCGCGATCTCGTCCGCGTGGATGTCGCGGACGCGTGTACCCGTATCGGTGGTCATGGTTGCCTCTCCCTTTACGCGGCTACTTCAGCAGCGCGATCAGTTCCTTCGTGGCGTCAGCGGCCTTCTTGATCTTCGCGGCCTCGTCGTCGCTCACCGGCGTCTCGAAGGTGCGCTTCAGTCCGCCCGCGCCCAGTTCGCACATGACGCCGCAGACGATGCCCTTGATGCCGTACTCGCCCTTGCAGAGCACCGCGGAGGGGATGAGCCGGTTCTGGTCGAGCAGGATCGACGCGACCATCTCGACGGTGGCGGCGGAGGGCGCGTAGTAGGCGCTCGACACCTTCATCAGCTCGCCGATCTCGGCGCCGCCGCGCATCGTGCGGGCGACGATGGCGTCGATCTTGTCCTGCGAGAGCAGCGCGGACAGCGGCAGGCCGCCGATGCGCGCCTGGGACGTGATCGGCACCATCGTGGTGTCGGTGTGGCCGCCCAGCACGTAGCCGTGGACATCGCGGATGCTGGCGCCGGTCTCCATCGCGAGGAAGGCGCGGAAGCGGGCCGTGTCGAGGGCGCCGCCCTGGCCGATGATGCGCTCGCGGGGGAAGCCGGACGCCTTCAGGGCGACGTGGCACATGGCGTCCATGGGGTTCGCGAAGATGATGATGACGGCGTTCGGCGATGCCTTGGCGGCCTCGCTGACCTTGGCGCGGACGATGTCGGCGTTGCCGTTGAGCAGTTCCTCGCGGCTCATGCCAGGCTTGCGGGGCGCGCCCGCGGTGCAGACGATAACGTCGGAGTTGGCGGTCTCCGCCCAGCCGTCGGTGGCGGTGATCTTCGTGTCGAAGCCCAGCCACGACGCCGACTGCGTCATGTCCAGCGCCTTGCCGTGGTGGAGCGTGCCCGCGAACTGCGGGTCGTCCTGGATGACGACGTCGGCGATGCCCTTCTCGACCATGCGCTGCGCGATCGCACCGCCTGTCATGCCGCCGCCGATGACCGTGACCTTCTTACGTGTTGCCATTCGACCTCCACACTGCGGCGCTTCGCGCCGTCTCAACTTGCCGTTTCGATGAGATGAAAAAAGGCCCGCGGTGCCAACCACGTGGGCCCTTTACTTGTACAGAGGACGCTTCCGCCTCGCTCGCGACTGCCCCGTGTCCGGGGCCCGTTGGGCCCGAGTAGAGGCGCTGCTGAAGCGTTTCGAGTATATCGCCGCCTTTTCGTTGCCGAAAGGACGAAACGCATTGCGTGAATGGGGCGTCAGAACGGCCACCAGCGGCGCCTTCGCGCCAGCCAGCGGTAGCGTTCATAGGGGCTCGCCCGGTTCGCTGCGGCGGCGCCGATGCCGGGCGGCAGCGCCTTCTGCTTCAGGCGCAGGGCGCGCGACAAGGCCGCGGAGAGGCGCTCAACCTGCGCCTCCAGACGGCGAATCTCGGCGTCGGCGTCCGCGACGGTCCCGTGCCGGCGGGCGCAGGCGGCGAGCGGTAGCGGCTCGCGCGGAAGCGAGGGCGGTGCGTCGGTGTGGGCGTCGGTGTGGAGGCCGCGGGCGTGGCGCGACTGCGGCAGGTAGATCAGGTAGGCGAAGCCGCCGGGCCGCGGCACGATGCGGTTGCGCAGCCGCCCCTTGCGGATCATCCGCCGCGCGGTGCCGGCGGAGATGCCCAACTCGCACGTGGCCTGTTGCAGCGTCAGCCAGTCCGCGGGGGCCGGCTGCGCGGCGCGGCCGTCGCGGGCAGCGTCGTCTCCCGGCCCCGGAAAGGACCGCAGGGCCACCATAAGAGAAATCTCCCCCGGCGTCCGCGCGATCGTGAGACGCCTTCACGGGGATCATCGACCCCCGCCGGGGCATCTGAACGCGGCGCGATTCGCTACACTCGGCGCGTGACCACACGCACCTCCTCCGAGCCACCGACGTGGTTCCGCGATCTGAGTCTTGCACGCGTCGTCTCTGGCGGTCCGGCCGAAGCGAGCGCGGTCTGCCACGACTCCCGCGCGGTTGTCCCGGGCGCGGTGTTCGTCGCCGTGCCGGGCCGGACGGTCGACGGCAACGCCTTCATCCCCGATGCGATCGCCCGCGGCGCGCGCTTCGTCGTCGTGCAGGAGGACCTGCACGAGCGGTGGCAACGCTACGTGAACGAAGACGTGACATTCGTCGCTGTCCAGGGCGCGCGCATCGCGCTGGCCGAGGCGGCGGCGGGCTTCTTCGGCCACCCGGCGCGGACGCTCGGCATGATCGGCGTCACCGGCACGGACGGGAAGACGACGACGACGCACCTGATCGCGCACGTGCTGAACGAGGCGAGCATGCGCGCCGGCTACCTGAGCAGCGTGGAGTTCGGCGCGGGCGGCATGGCGGAGCTGAATGCGTCGCACATGACGACGCTGGAGGCGACCGAGGTGCAGCGCCAGCTCGCGAAGATCCGCGATGCCGGTGCTCGCTACGCCGTCGTGGAGGCGTCGTCAATCGGCCTGGACCAGCACCGCGCCGACCAGTGCGAGTTCGACGTGGGCGTGTTCACCAACCTGTCGGCCGACCACTTGGACTATCACGGCAGCATGGCGGCATACCGGGACGCCAAGGCGATCCTGTTCCGCATGCTGGGGCAGAGCGTCGAGAAGGGGTTCGGCAAGGCGGCCGTACTGAACGCCGACGACTCGGTGGCGCAGGATATGCGCGCCGCCACCGACGTGCCGGTGATCACGTACGGCCTGCGCGAGCACGCCGACCTCGCGGGCCTCGAGGTGAAGCCCGACGGGTTCGGCACGCGCTTCAAGGCGAAGATGTTTGGCGAACTGGTGGAGGTGCGGACGGCGCTGCTCGGGGAGTACAACGTCTCCAACTGCCTCGCGGCCACCGCCGCGGCCGTCTCGCAGGGGGTGGCGTTCAAGGCGGCGATCCAATCGACGGCCACCTTCCCCGGAGTGCCGGGGCGGATGGAGCTGATCGACGAAGGCCAGCCGTTCCGCGTGGTCGTGGACATCGCGTCGACGGAGCAGGCCGTGCGGAACGTGCTGCGGATGCTGAAGCCGCTGACGAAGGGCAAGCTGATCGTGGTCTTCGGCGCGGCAGGCGAGCGGGACGTCGCGCGCCGCACGGGGATCGCGCGCGCTGTCGCCGAGCTCGCGGACTACGCCGTGATCACGAACGAGGACCCGCGCTCGGAGCCGCCGGACGCGATCGTCGACGAGATCGCGGCGGCGCTGCTCAGCCACGGCATGCGGCGCTTCGACCGCGAGCTGGACCGGCGGCGGGCGCTGGAGATGGCGTTCGAGCGGGCGGGCAAGAACGACACCGTGCTGCTGGCCGGCAAGGGCACCGAGCAGTCGATCGTCATCGGCAAGGTGCACTGGCCATGGGACGAGCGGCGCATTGCCCGCGAGCTGCTGGCCAGCCTGCGCGGCGGCTGAGCCCGGCAGATTCACGGCACCCGGGTGACGAGCGCTTGACGGATCCCGTATACTCGTCCGAGTAGTGTGCATATGCGGGTGAGCAATTGAACGAAGCCGAGATCCTCCGCCTCGCCGAGTTCGACATCAACCACGTCATCCATCCGCAGTTCAACGTCGCCGATCACCGGGACGCCATCATGTACGCCAGCGGCAAGGGCGCGGTGCTGACGGACGTGCGCGGCAAGCAGTACATCGATGGGCTGTCGTCGCTGTGGAACGTGGCGGTCGGGCACGGCCGCACGGAGCTGGCCGAGGCGGCGGCAGCACAGATGTCGACGCTGGCGTTCTCCAACGCCTACACCGGCTACGCGAACGAGCCGTCGATCCGGCTGGCGGAGAAGCTGCTGTCGCTCGTCTATCCGAACATGTCGGGCATCTTCTACGCCAACAGCGGCTCCGAGGCGAACGAGATGGCGGTGAAGGCCGCGCGCTACTTCTGGTTCGTCTCCGGCAAGCCCGCGAAGACCAAGATCATCTCCCGTGCCGAGGCGTACCACGGCGGCACGATGGCGGCGACCGCCGTCACGGGCATGGCGCCGTTCCACAAGGGGTTCGGGCCGGAGCCGCCGGACTTCGTGCAGACGGCGACGTGCTACCCGTATCGCTGCCAGACGTGCGGACCCGCGGGCTGCGGGCCCGGCTGCGCCGACGCGATCGATGCGGCGATCGTACGCGAAGGCGCCGACACGGTCGCGGCCGTGATCGCGGAGCCGGTGCACGGCGCGGGCGGCGTCATCCCGCCGTGCCCGGGGTACTGGCCGCGCCTGCGCGAGATCTGCGACCGGCACGGCGTGCTGCTGATCGCCGACGAGGTGATCACGGGCTTCGGGCGCACGGGCCGCTGGTTCGCGCTGGAGCACTGGGGCGTGCAGCCTGACATCATGACGATCGCGAAGGCGATCACGAGCGCGTACGTGCCGCTGTCCGCGTTCATCGCGTCGGAGCGCGTGCACCGCGCGATCCTGGACGCGCCGGCGGACGCGAAGTTCATGATCGGCTGCACGAACGCGGCGCACCCAACGGCCTGCGCCGTGGCGCTGCGCAACCTGCGGATCTTCGAGGACGAGGCGCTGGTGGAGCGGGCGGAACGGATGGGCCGCCGCCTGAACGAGGGCCTGGCGCGACTGCTGGAGATGCCGAATGTCGGCAACGTGCGCGGCCTCGGGCTGATGGCGGCGGTGGAGGTGGTGGCGGATCGGGCGACGAAGCAGCCGTTCGCGGCGGGCGAGGCGATCGGTCCAAAGCTGGCGCGGGCGATGCGCGAGCGTGGCGTGGTGACGCGGGTGAAGGGCGACATCGTGCTGCTGGCGCCGCCGCTTGTCATAACCGAAGAGCAAGTAGACACGATGGTGAACGTGACCGGTGACGCGATCGACGCAGTGATGAAAGGCCGGGGCTAGCATGGCGCGCAGGTCTCCGGGTTATACTGGATCCATGCAACAGACGCAGGCAGCCGTCGCGGTCGCGCGACCCAACCGGTTGGCAGGATTCGCCGAGAAGAACTGGCGGCATCTCGCCGAGCTCCTGTTCATCGTGCCGGCGTATACGGCGTACCAGTTCGTGCGCGGCGCGGTGCACGGCCAGGCGGGCACGGCGTACGACAACGCGTCGCGGCTGATCCATATCGAGAAGCAGCTGGGGATCTTCCACGAGGCGTTCCTGCAGCAGCTGATCCTGCCGAAGGCGTGGATCGTCGACTTCTTCAACTACCTCTACATCTGGGGCCACCTGCCGGTGATCATCGCCGTCGCGCTGTGGCTGTACATCCGCCATCGCGAGAACTACGCGATGCTGCGCAACGCGTTCCTGATCTCCGGGCTGATCGCGCTGATCGGGTTCAGCACGGTGCCGCTGGCGCCGCCGCGGTACATGCCGGAGTTTGGCTTCACGGACACCATCGTGCACGCACAGTCGTACTACGCGTTCCAGAACCCGAAGATCGTGAACCAGTACGCGGCGATGCCGAGCCTGCACTTCGGGTGGGACCTGCTGGTGGCGATCTCGATCGCGTTCAACACGCGCGTGCGCGCGGTGCGCTGGGCGGCGGTGTGCATGCCGGTGGTGATGCTCGGCGGCATCGTGCTGACGGCGAACCACTACTTCCTTGACGCGGCCGCGGGCGCGCTGGTCTCGATGATGGGGCTGGGGATCGCGTACGTGATCCGGCGTGGCGTGCGGCGCCGGGACGGACTGTTCGGCTTCCTGGCGTAAGAACGACCCTTGTTGAGAGCGAGACGTGACGGCCCGTCGATTGACGGGCCGAAGCTGTGCCTGTTAAGCTCCCCGGCAGGAAAGGAGGTGATGCGGATGGATCATCCTAGTTGTAAGGCCTGCGTGCCTAACAGCGTCCGCAGCACCTCGGGGGTCTCCTGCTAGCAGGCCCTCCCGGGGCGCGGCAGCCGGGCAGCAGGCCTGGCAACATACACAGGAAAGGCCCGGACCGACTGGTCCGGGCCTTTCTGCGCGTGCGCGGATCGCGGATCAGCCGCCGTTTCGCGGCGGCAGCGTCGAGAGGTACTCGTGGATGGCGGCGGCGGCGCGGCGGCCGTCGGCCAGCGCGGTGACGACGAGGTCCGCGCCGTTGACGTTGTCGCCGCCGGCGAAGACGCCGTGCCGGCTGGTCATATAGGTCTCGGGATGCACTTCGACCAGGTTCCAGCGGTCCGTCTGCACGCCGGGCGCGGCGTCCTTGATGATCGGGTCGGCGTTGTAGCCGATGGCGATCGCCACGGTGTCGGCGTCGATGATGAACTCCGAGTGCGGCACGGGCACGGGGCGGCGGCGGCCCGACTCGTCGGGTTCGCCCAGCTCCATGCGCTGGCACTCGACGCCGGTGACGTGGCCGCTCTCGTCGCTGATGAAGCGCAGCGGGATGGTGAGGAACTGGAAGTTCACGCCCTCCTGGCGGGCGTGCTCGCGCTCCTCGGTGCGGCCGGGCATCTCGGCTTCGGTGCGGCGGTAGACGCAGGTGACGTGCTGCGCGCCGAGGCGGACGGCGGTGCGCACGCAGTCCATCGACGTGTCGCCGCCGCCGATGACGACCATGTTCTTCGGGAGCGGCAGCGGCTCGCGCATGTGCTCGGGCAGGAGGTCCGGGCGCAGGTTGCCGCGCACCAGGAACTCGGTGGCGGCGTAGATGCCGGCGTGCTCCTCGCCGGGGATGGCGAGCAGGCCGCCGAGGCCGGCGCCGGTGCCGACGAAGACGGCGTCGTAGCCCTGCTGGAAGAGTTGGTCGACGGTGACGTCCTTGCCGACCCAGGTGTTGCCGACGAAGCCGACGCCGAGCTTTTCGAGGTAGGCGAGCTTGTCGCGCAGGACTTCCTTGCTGAGTTTGAAGTTCGGGATGCCGTAGAGCAGCACGCCGCCGGGCTCGGGCCAGGCGTCGTACATGGTGGAGCCGTGGCCCTGCTTCGCCAGCTCCTCGGCGACGGCCATGCCTGCGGGGCCGGCGCCGACGACGGCGACACGGAAGCCGGACGGCGGCGGCAGCACGGGCAGCGGCACGCCCAGGTGCTTGCGCTGGTAGTCGGTGACGAACGCCTCGAGCTTGCCGATGGAGACGGGCGGCTCCTGGTGGCTGTCGGGGCGGATGGCGAAGGCGACGACGCACTCGCCCTCGCAGAGGCGCTCCTGCGGGCAGAGGCGGCCGCAGAGCTCGGGCAGGTTGCTGGTCTCGCGGAAGGTCTCGGCCGCGCCGTTGACGTCGCCCTTTTCGAGCAGGAGGAGGGCGGCCGGGATGTCGTTGTGCACGGGGCAGGCCTGCTGGCAGGGGGCCGTGGGGCAGTGCAGGCAGCGGATGGCTTCGGTCGTGGCGCTCTCGAGGTCGAAGCCGAGGAAGACCTCGTCCCAGTTCTTGGTGCGCACGTCGGGCGCCTGCTTGTTGATCGCCACGCGGGAGATGGCGAGCCGGCGTTGAATATCGGTGTCCTTGGCCATCAGTGAGAGTCCTTCAACGCTTTTTCGCGAACCTCCGCGGGTGCCACAAGTCTAGCGCACCGGCGGAGGTGCGTGGCGAGCAGCCGCCAGCGGCGGCGAGGGGGGAGTTTGCTCGGCACTTTTCGTGTTTTCGGCGCGGGGGCTACGCGCCGTCCGCGACCCCGCGGGTGCGATCCGGGAGGGACGACACACCCGGCTGGCGGCAGCATAGGATGGGTGTGCGCGAACTCCAAGCGGGGCGGGTCACGTCGGCTGGCGCGGATCTTCTCGACTGCGATCAAGGGTACGGTCCAAAGCGTGCAGCTACAATCGACAGGTCGATTGCATTGATTGTGCCGTCCTTGTTCGACGCGCGGTCACAACGAGGAGTCCTGCGACCCCGGCGAGTAGCACCCCCGCAAGCAAGCGGGTTCGTTTCGTCGTCACTGCGCCGCCTCGGTGGGCGGCCGGGGAACCACGCTCCTAAGGTCAGCGTTGGGCACTTTGACGACGGGCAGTGCCTGCCAGGGCACGGTCGCAAGGTCGATGTTCGGTCCCCCCTCGACCTGCAGCTGAAGCACGACGCTGGCACCGTCATGGCCGCACCCGGGCCGGAGTTCCTCCGGGCCCACCACGACCTGGTACGCCCACCTTGCATGATCCAGGAGGTTCACGCCGGCGTCGACTGCGTCTCCGCAGGCCAGACCGTCGATGTACGGGGTGACCACCAAGGACGGCTTGGAACCCGGATTGAGCGGTTTGAAACCGGGGACGAGGCTGAAGCTCCCGCGGTAGATCGCGATGGCGGGTCCGGCGCTGAACGCCACCACTGCGTCTTGAACGCCAGGCTTCCAGGCGACCGTTTCGTTGACCGCCTGACGGTTCATCGTGAAGCTGACCACGGCCCCTGGGACGCCACATCCGGGCTGTGCTGTAGCGGCCGTTAACGTGACAACGAAGAAGCCGCGATCCTCTGTGAAACCTGACTCCCCCTTACCGCATTCCTGGCCACCGATGAAGGCCACAAGCGTTCCGCTCGCCGAGCGCCCGTCAACGTAGATCTCGCCGCTCAGGGACATCGGTTCGGAATCGGAGGAGGGCGTCGGCCAGTGGCGGACCGGATCGGGCACGTTCGTGGGCTCGTCCTCAACGGTGGGCGCCGGCTCGGGCGTGGCTGGTTCTACGGCGGGCGTCGCCGCCGCAACCGCTTCGGTCGCAGGCGGTGCGCTCGCAACCGCGACTGGCGTGGCCACGGTGGCCTGCGCCGTCTGCGTCTCCTGGGCCGTCGTCAGCGGATCGCCGCACGCGACCGAACCGGCGACGAGCACAAGGGCAGCCAGCACGAACAGCACGAGTCTCCGTACATCGATACTGGTGACGACGGCCCGATGGTGCCGCGTCTGCGAATGCTTCATAACGTCTCCGGATGTGGTACTGATACGCCATACTCATCCGGGCATTGGCGTTTGTCAACAGACCGAATGGCCCATTGCTCCGCGCTCGGCGAGCAATGCGGCCTCGATCGCGGTTCGCCACCGCGAGGCGAGCGGCGGCGTGCGGCCCGGCGGCCGAGCACTCCCGTTCGGCGGTGTAACCTTTTCGCATGGGCTCGCGTCTAACTGTGTGAAGGGGGAATCAGGCGTGGACGAGCGGCGGAGCGACAGCGCATTCGCGCTCCTGGAGCGGGCGAAGGCCGGCGACAAGGATGCGTTCGGCGCGCTCGCGGAGGAACATCGCGACGGGCTGCTGCGCCTGTGCTTCAAGATGACGGGTTCGCACGAAGAGGCCGAGGACCTGGTGCAGGAGACGCTGCTGAAGGCGTACCGGCACATCGCGGAGTTCGAGCTGCGGGCGTCGCTCTCGACGTGGCTGTACCGCATCGCGACGAACGCCTGCCTGGACCAGCAGCGCGGCCGCAAGCCGTGGGACCTGGAGAAGCGCTGGGAGTGGTTCCGCGAGAACGGCGAGCTGGTGGACAAGATGGAGCAGCAGATGTTCGTCTCGCCGGAGCGGTACGCGGAGGTGAAGGAGGTCGCGGCGACGTGCATCAACTGCATCACGATGTCGCTGCCGGCGAAGCAGCGCGCGGCGATCGTGCTGTGCGACCAGGTCGGCCTCTCGCGCGAGGAGGCGGCGCGGTCGATGAGCGCCTCGGTGGCGTCGGTGAAGACGGAGCTGCACCGGGCGCGCAAGACGATGAACGGCGTGTTCGAGACGAAGTGCGCGCTGGTGGACGCGAAGAACGAGTGCAACGGCTGCTCGCGCACGGGCAAGTTCCATCGCGACGCGCGGGGGCAGCGGGTGCAGCACAGGGAGCCGGAGCGATGACCTGCGACGAGATCGACGAGCTGCTGTCGGACCTGATCGACGACGAGCTGGCGGCGGGCGCGCGCGCCAGCGTCGAGGCGCACCTGGCGTCGTGCGAGCGGTGCGCGGCCACGTATCGCGCGCTGAAGCGCACGGTGCGCTTCGTCCGCGCGCACGCGGACGTGGCGCTGCTGCCGGGGACGCCGGGCGGCGTGTACCAGCAGTTCACTCGCGCGATGGCTGATGAAGGATACGGCCGCGGCGTCGCGGACGTGATCGACGACGCGCTGCGGGACGGGTCGCAGACGGATGGAGGCTCATGATGAAGCGCGATGCGGTGATCATCGGCGGCGGCGTCGCGGGGCTCGCGACGGGAGCGCTGCTGGCGAAGCAGGGGCGGCGCGTGACGGTGCTGGAGCGCGGCAACCAGCCGGGCGGCCGGGCGTACGCGTACGAAGAGAAGGGGTTCACGCTGAACTACGGGCCGCACGCGATGTACCGGCCGGAGACCGGCGTGCTGGGCGAGGTGCTGCGGCGGCTGGGGCGGCCGCCGCTGCCGTGCGGGTATCCGGACCCGCTGCGCAGCTACTGGTCGATGGGTGAGCGCTTCGGCGTGGTCGGCGGCAAGCCGCACCAGCTGATGAAGGCGACGCTGCTGCCGATGGCGAGCCGGCTGCGTCTGGGGCCGCTGTTCCTGGCGCTGCGGTCGGCGAAGACGGAGAAGCTGGGCGAGATGACGTTCCGGGCGTGGGTGGAGGCGCGCACGTCGGACCCGGTGCTACGCGCGTTCCTGCTGGGGATGGCGACGATCAACACGTACACGCGGCCGGCGGGCGACCTGAGCGCGGCGTACGTGCTACGGCACTTCCAGGAGAACCTCTTCGCGAAGGACTCCGCCGGCTACATGCACGGCGGCTGGGGCCGCATGCTGGGCGTGTTCATCGACGAGCTGCGCGCGGGCGGCGGCGAGCTGATCACGGGCGCGCGCGTCGAGCGGCTGGAGACGGACGGCGGAGGGCGCATCGTCGCGGCGGTCACGCAGGATGGGCGATACGAGGCGGACGCCTTCGTCTGTACGCTGGCGCCGCAGGACGCGCCATCGATCGCGGCGGCGGGCTCGGCGCTGGCGGACGAACTGGGGCGCTGGTCGGGGTTGGGCGACGTGCGCGCGTGCTGCATCGACCTTGGGTTCAGCCGGCCCGTGCGGAGCGACGACGTGGCGCTCGTGTTCGACATCGACCGCGACCTCTACTACAGCATGCACACGGACGTGGCGCCGGACCTGGCGCCTCCGGGCGGCCAGCTGCTGCACGCGATGGCGTACCTCTCGGACGAGGAGGCGGCGGACGAGCGGCTGCTCGCCGGGCGGAAGGATGAGCTGCTGTCGGGGCTGGACCGCTTCTACCCGGGATGGCGGGACGCGGTGGCCGTCGAGCGGACGCTGCCGAACGTGCGCGTGGCGTCGCGGCGGCAGACGGTGGCGCAGCAGGGAGCGGCGCGCGTGCCGCTGCGGTCGGCAGCGGCACCGAACCTCTACTTCGCCAACGACGCGCGCGACGTGCAGAACGCGCTGGCGGGCATCTCGCTGGCGGCGGCGCTGGAGGTGGCTGACGTGCTGGCGCGCGAGGGTGCGGCGGCGGGCGAGGATGCGCGCGGTACGTTGGGGGTCAGGGTGTAGGGGGCGGGTGCTTAGTCGCCAGTCACGCCGGTAGAATCACGTTCGAAACGAACTCCAAATAGGGCCAGAACAGAACGATCGCCAATGCGACCGAGACCCAGATCACTGCCTCGGTGGAACGCTGCGATACGCGGCCGAAGAGCGTCGCGAGCATGATGATCGTCAAGGCGCCGCCCGCCAGCGAGAACCAGAACGCCCGCGTGAATTCTTCGGATTGGGCTTCCGAAAGTGAATGCCCACGGTACTTCTCGTAGAACGCCCAGATGAATCCGAAGTGCAGTCCGTAGCCGAGCGCTGTCGCCCCCACGGCAAGCACCACGTCCAGCCACGGCGCGCGCCGGCTCACGGGCGAGGACAGGATGCGGTCACCGGACCGAAGTCCTCGTTGAGAGTGGCCCTTCCCGCTGACCTCCTCGCTTCGGCGTGTCTGCATAGCGGTCTCCGTTCGCAGGCGCTGATCGGTGCGCCAACGCGATCTTACCTCGCTATCGTCCTGCCCGTGAAGTCCTGAAGCTGCGTCGCCGTGAGATGCTGGCGCCGGCGCCCGGCAGGGCTACTGCGTGGGCGACTCGGTGAAGGCGGAGCGGAGGTAGTTGACCAGGTTCCAGATGTCTGCCTCGCTGAAGGCGGTCTTGAACTGGGGCATGGCCGAGGCGGGGTAGCCGTTCGCGATGAAGGCGTAGAACTGCGGGTCGGTGTGCAGGGGGGTGTGGAGGCGGAAGTCGCTGGGCTGCGGGCTCAGCTGCGCGGCCTGGGGGCCGTCGCCGCGGCCGTCGATGCCGTGGCAGATGATGCAGTTCTGCTGGAAGAGTTCCTTGCCGCGCGCGACGGACTGGCTCGTGGGCGGGACGGGGTTGCCGGCGCGCTGGTTGCCGTCGGCGCGGTGCGTCGTGACGCCGAACGCGAGCACGGCGCCGGAGAGCAGGAGGAGCGACGCCGCGGCCATCATGACGCGGTAGCCCGGCTGCTCCAGCCATCGCAACTGCTTGCGATACGCGATGATCGCGAAGCCGAAGATCGCGACGAGCGCGCCGGCGACTTCGTTCCACGAGAACACGGAGAACGGGAGATCGTAGATGCCCGGCTTCTTGCTGCCGCTGGTCGCGGACGCGCGGGCGACGGGCAAGACGAACGGCTGTGTGATGTCGTCGCCGTCGGAGCGGCGCAGGCCGGCCTCGACGCGCCAGTTGCCGGGCTGCGTGAAGTAGGCGCCGGCGCTGCGGTACTCGCCGTCGGCGAAGCGCGTCAGCACGACCTCCGAGGGCGCGACGACGCCGGGGATCTCGTCGTAGGTGAAGCGCAGGCGCGCCTGGGTGATGGTGGTGAGCGGCGTGCCGTCGGCGTGCTGGAGCGTCAGGTCGAACTGGTTGATGCCGACCTGGTTCGGCGAGACGTTCAGCGTGATCTGGAGACCGTCTTTCGTCTTCGCGGTCTGGTTGAACTTCGCCGCCTGCGCGGTCTTCGCGGCGTTCTGCGCGACCTCGCCGCGGGCCGTCGCCGACTGGCTGAGCACGCCGACGGCGGCGAAGATCGCGACGATCAGCGCGGTCTCGACGATGACGGCGCGCGGCAGCCAGCGTTGCAGCGCCGCGATGCGTGCCGCGGCCTTCTCGCGCTGCGCGGCGGCGGCGCCGCTGCCGGCCTGGTAGACGGCGTCGATGGCGGACACGAGCCACGGCTTGAGCACGAAGGCGTTGAGGCCGGCGACGGCGAGCAGCGGCATCAGCAGGATCAGCTTCGCGAGCAGGACCTTGCCGTAGGTGGTGTGCAGCATCGCGTGGGCGTTCGGCATCTCGGCGAGGCCGTTGAAGGTGCCGGTGGCGAGGATCGTCAGCACGCTGAGGCCGGCGATGATCGAGAATCGATCGAAGACGTTGGCGAGCAGCAGGAAGCGTTGCGCCTCGTCGCGGGCGTTGCGGCGCACCCAGGCCATCGCCGGCACGAGCATGACGAGCGCGCCGAGCCACGCCGCCGACGCGGCGAAGTGCGTGAAGTCGGACGAGACGGACCAGACCTTGCCCTTGTCGGTGGCGGCGTGGCTGACGAGCGAGTACGTCAGCATCGCCCCGAGCGCGGCGAGCATCATCACCGCGAGGCCGGCGTTGCGCTTGCGCTCGCTGCCGCCGAGGAAGAGCAGGTCCGCACCGGCGAGCGAGATCGCGACGGCGAGCAGCCCCGCGAGGCGGTACTGGCCGACGCGCAACGTCGTGAGGTATTCGGCGAGCCCCGTCGACGTCTCGAAGCGATTCACGGCGAGCAGGATCAGGAAGCCGGATGCGATGAAGGACGCCGGGAGCAGGACGTGCGAGATGTTGACGACCCAGCGCTCGGCGGCGTCGGTGAACTCGTGGTAGGGCTCGTCCTCGAGGAACGCGGCGGCCGGGCGGATGCCCGCGAACAGCATGAAGGCGGCGCCCGCGGCGATGGCAAGCGAGAGGAGGGCGATCCACTTCAGCGCGGCATCGACGTTGCTGGGCAGCAGGTCGCCGCCGCTGGTGGTGGCGCTGGCGGATTCGAGCGAGACGCCGGCGGGGAACGTGCCGTCGGGGTTGAGGACGATGAAGGGGTAGGTGCCGCTGAGGTTGTGGCTGTCGACGGCGGAGACGTTGCTCCACTTCACGAAGTAGAGGCCGGGCTGTAGCGTCTTGACGCCGACGGAGGCGAAGGCCGGGTCGGTATCGTCGAACTCCATCTGGCCGTCGTCGAAGCGCGCGCCGTCCTTGTCGGCCACCTGGATCTCGGTGAGCTTGCGCTCGACGGCCTCGCTGAAGTTCAGGACGACGCGCGCGGGAGGGCGGCGGAGCGTCTCGTTGTTCGCGGGGTTCGACTTGATCAGCGACGCGTGGGCGAAGGCCGGCTGCGCCGAGAGCGGCGACAGCAGCAGGGAGAGCATCGCGACGACCGCGAGCAGCGCACCGAGGCGCCTGACTATCGCCACGGGATGCTCCTCACCGCCGCCCCCTGCACCTTGCCTCGATCGCGCGCACCCGGTCCGCTCACGCGCCGCGCCGTCCGACGACGTACCAGCCGCCGACCGCGAGCGCGATGGCCGCGAGGACGCCGCCGACGACGATGTAGATCACCTCGCTGTCGTTGCCGCCGCCGTCCGAGGCCGGCGCGACGGCGATGGTCGGACGCGCGGTGCCGGCGGCAGCAGGCGCCGTGGGCTTCGTTGGCGCGGGGGTGCCGCTCGCTCCGGTGGTCGCCGTCGGCGTTTCGACTTCTGCGCCGACCGCGGCGAGCTGCTGGTCGTTCTGGAGGTCGACGGCGTTGGGCTGCGTCTTCACGTAGAACGAGAACGCGCCCATGGCGGGATCGCCGTCCGCGTCGGAGACGTTCTTCCAGTTGACGACGTAGCGTCCGGGCAGCAGGTCGGGCTGCAGCGGCACCGACATGGTCGCGCGGTCGGCGTCATCAAGCACGGCGGCGCCGGATGCGACGGACGAGACGCCGTCGCGCGCGACCCGGATCTCGTACGTGCCGGCGACCTTCTGGATGTCCTGCGTGAAGGTGATGGAGACCCGGGCGGGAGAGGCCGCGAGGACCTCCGCCGCGCCCGGGGTCGAACTCTTGTAGCGCGCATGGGCCGACGCCGTCGTGGCGAACACGGCCAACATCGCGATCGCTGCGACCGTGGCCCCACCGGTGCGTATCTTCCGCATGTGCGCTCCTCGCATCGCTATGCCCTGCGCCGTACGACGATGCCACCGCCCAGCGCGAGCATCGCCGCCGCCAGCACCGTCGCGGCCGCGATCGGCGCGCCGCCGGAGCGGCCGGATGAGCCGCCGTCGCCGGTCCGCGGCAGTGTACCGCCAGCGGCGGGCATGGCCGACATCGGCGTGGCCTGCGGCGCCGGGGCGATAACGGTGGGGGCGGAGGCTGGGACGGTCATCTCGGGCATGGGAGTCGCCATCTCCTCCGCGCCGACCATCGCGAGTTCCTTGTCGGCGGCGAGGTCAGCCGCGGTCGGCTGGACGCCAATGTAGAACGAGAATGCGCCCGTAGCGGCGTCGCCGTCGACGGACGACACGTTGTTCCAGTGCACCTCGTAGCGGCCGTTCGCGAGGCCGGACTTCAGCCCGACGGTCAGCGTCATTGCATCGCCGGACGCGAGCTTCGGCGCGGATGCCTCGGCCGATGCGCCGTCCTTGTCCATGACGGTGAGGCCGAAACTGCCGGACGTGTTCTGGATCTCTTCCGCGAAGGTGATCGAGATCGACGTCGGCGCGGTTGTGAGCACCGCGCCCTTGGCGGGGGTCGAACTGATGTAGTGCGCGTGCGCGGACGCGGTTCCGATGACGGCCATCGCCGCCAGTGTCGCGGAAATCGCAGCGGCGGCCAGCATGCCTGTGAGTTTCTTCATGAATCTGACTCCTCCCCTTTAGTGGGCCGCCGTCGAGGGCGCGGCGGGTGTTGTCGAAGTGTCCGGCGTCGCGGTGAGCGACGGGCCGCCGGCATCGGCCGGCAGGTCCTTCGCGACGGCGTTGCCGGCGCCGGTGCCGAACAGGTGCCAGTCCTCGTGCGCCGCCGTCGACAGGTCCTTCACCTCGGCGGCGGTCTTGCCGGCGTTGAGCGCCTGCAGCAGCACCACGGCGTCGTCGTGGAACTTCGTGGTAGAGGCCTTCAGGTCGGCGGTCCAGCCGGTGAGCGCGAGCACGCGGATGGCGGTGCGCAGGGTCGGCACGTACTTGCCGTCGATCTTGCCGCCCTGCACGGACGTATCCATGTCGTGCACCGGCAGGTTCGAGATGGTGATCCACGCGTTGAGCATCTCGTCGCGCTGCACGCGGAGCGTGAGCGCATCGAGCGCGGCCTGCGTGGTCGGGTCGGACGTGGCGCTGCTGTCGCTGCCACCGCAGGCCGCGGCGAGTACGGCGGCGGACAGGGCGAGCGCCGCGAACAGCAGCACGCCTCGTCTGAAGTGCGTCATGGACTTCCTCCGGTCAAACGATCGAATGGATCAGGCGACCGCGAACGCCGCCGGAGGCCGCAGCTCGGGGCGGCGCGTGATGCCGCGGAGCACAGGCTCCGCGACGACGACGAGGAGCGCCAGCATGACGGGCGCTAGGATCAGCGGGTCGCCCAGCAGCAACTGGCCGGGGCCGGAGGTCATGGGGACGTCGCTGCAGTTGCCGGGTGACGCATGGCAGTGCGCGACGTGCACCGCTTCGTCGCCTTCGGCGTGGGCATCGGGGAAGAAGAGGTGATCATACGGGAGCACGGCCGGCAGCATGGCCAGGAAGACGAGGGCGGACAGGGCCGCGCGGGCAGCGTACCGCCGCGTGCGCCTGCGGCGCAGCGCCCGGTCGGGGCGCCAGATGACGGCCAGGGAGATAGCGAAGGCCACGACGGCGGCGGCAGTCACCCGGGCATCGAGCACGCGCGTCTGCGCTGCGCTCTGCACCACGTGCAGCAGGGGGAGCGTTGCGGGCATGCGAGCCTCGGCCTCCGGGGGTGAGTATAGCAGCGCCCCGGCGGGGCGCCGCCGGGGCCACCCGGCCCGTATTGCAGCCGCCCGACAACGAACGTAGAATACGTCCAACCCCCCGGGGAAGGTGTGTCCGACAGGCAGGAGGCGCTCAGATGCCGCACGAAGAAGCTCTCCGTAACGTACAGCTGTTCTCGCAGCTCACCAGCAAGGACATCACGCGGCTGGGCCGCGCGGTCGTGGAGCGCTCGTACAAGAAGGGCGAGACGATCGTCAAAGAGGGCGAACAGGCCGTCGCCTTCTTCATTGTGATCGATGGCAAGGTCGAGGTGTCGCAGTCGACGGGCTCGAAGGCGGCCGGGGTGCTGAACACGCTCGGCCCAAACGCGACGTTCGGCGAGATGGCGCTGCTTGACGGCGGGCCGCGCGCGGCGACCGTCAAGGCGCTCGACGACACGAAGTGCCTAGTGCTGTCGCGCTGGGACTTCGTGGCGGAGTTGCAGACGAACCCGCACATGGCGGTGGCGATGCTGCCGATCCTGAGCCGCCGGCTCCGCGAGGTGGAGGCGAAGCTCGCCGCGACGCACTAGCAGCGAGTCGAAGGCGACACGTTCAAACGGCGGGCGCTTGCGCCCGCCGTTTGTGTTCAGCCGGCCGCGGTCTCGTCGCCGCGCAGTGGTTGCGTCTGCCAGATGCCGAGTCCCACGGCGCCGGGCCGCACCAGGTTCGCCCGGATGCGGTCGATGACAGAGGGGCGCTCCTGGTCGGCGAAGGTGTGCTCGAGTCCCCAGTTGACGATGGCTTCGATCACAGGCGCGAGCGAGAGTCCCTTCTCCGTGAGCAGGTACTCCGCGCGGAGCGGGTGCGTGCCGTAGAGCTGGCGGCGCACGAAGCCCTCCGCCTCGAGCATCTTCAGCCGGTCGGAGAGGATCTTCGTGGGCAGGCCAGGCGAGCGCTCGCGGAGCTGGGTGAACTTCGTGCGGCCGGTGTACAGCTCGCGCAGGATGATCAGCGTCCAGCGCTCGCCGATGAGATCCATCGTGCGCGCGATGGGACAGGGCTGGCCGTAGCTTCGGTTCATGGCATCTCACTCCGTGATGCGGGGTCCGACCGCTAGGCTACCACGTATTTGACCGCCGATGGCCGGTCGCTCCAGGATATGAACTCACGAACGCATCACGATCATCTCCCCAAGGCTTCGCATGACGAACCGCCGTCAAGAACTCCCGGATGGCATCCTCCGCCGGGCGCAGGAGATCGCGGAGATCGTCGTGGCGACGGGCGAGCCGGAGGCATCGCGGCGGCCGGAGGCGGGCAGGTGGAGCGCGCGGGGATCGTGTCGCATCTCTGCCAGACGGACCACGAGAGCTTCCTGGACGGCATCGGGCGCTTCGTGCTGGAGGAGACGCCGGAGATCGAGGTGACGCCGGGCGTTACGCACTACACGCCCGAGCGTCACGCGATGGCGCTCGACGACCTGGTAGAGGGGTTCCTGCGGCAGCACGAGCTGATCGCGGACTACGTGGCGCGACTGAGCGATGAGCAGCTCGGCCGGCGGGCGCACATCGCCCTGTTTAAGGATTCGCCGGTCGGCGAGTATCCGACGCTGGCCGAGTGGGTGCAGGGGATCAGCGATTTCCACCTGCAGGCCCACCTTGAGGAGTTGCGGGCGCGCCGGTAGCGTGCATCCGCCGGGGACGGGAGCGCGTAGGCTGTACGTACGGTGTGCGCGGTTAGAGAAGGAGAGCGTGATGGCGGAGGATTGGGCGCGGCCCGTGGTAGCGTGGGCGGTGCAGTCACGGGAGCCCGAGAAGATACGGGCGTTCTACTCGCAGATGTTCAACTGGGAGATCGGCGACGGGCCGAACATGCTGGTGCCGGCGGGCATCGGCGGACCGGAGCCGGGGCCGATCGGCTTGATCACGAAGAACGACGCCTCGCGCATCGTGCTGTACGTGCAGGTGCTGGACCTGGCGGCGTCGATCGAGAAGGCGAAGACGCTCGCCGGCTCGCTGATCGCGCCGCCATTCGACGTGCCGGGAGGGCCGACGATCGCCGCGATCGCGGATCCGGAAGGGAACGTGCTGGGGCTGGTGCAGCAGTAGCGGCTACAGCACGAGCAGGAGCGGATGCTCCAGCAGCCGCTTGATCTCGGCCAGGAACTGCGCGCCCTGCGCGCCGTCGGTGATGCGGTGGTCCGCTGAGAGGGCGACCTTCATTACGTCGCGCACGGCTACCGCGCCGTCGTGCACGGCGGGCTGCGGCATGACGCTGCCGATGCCCAGGATGGCGGTCTGCGGCGGCTGGATGATGCCAATCAGCGCCTCGATGCCGTAGGCGCCCAGGTTCGTGGTCGAGAAGGTGCCGGCGGTGATCTCGTCCGGGCGGAGCAGGCCGCCCTTCGCGCGCGCCACCAGGTCCTTCGACGCGACGGCGATCTCGGCCAGCGTCTTCCGTCCGGCGTCCAGCAGCGCCGGCGCGATCAGCCCGTCGTCGAGCGCGATGGCGATGCAGACGTGCTGCGCGTCGCGCCGGACGGGGTGGTCGCCCTCGAACGTGACGTTGAAGGCCGGATGCCGCTGCAGCGCCAGCGCGCAGGCGCGGACGATCAGGTCGTTGACGCTGATGCGCTGGTCCGCGGACAGGGCGGTGTTGGCCTGCTTGCGGAACGCCGCCGCGTCCGTCATGTCGATGTCGACGGTCAGGTAGTAGTGGGGCGCCTCGCGCTTACTCTGCGCCATGCGGCGCGCGATCGCCTGGCGCATCTTCGACGCGCCGATCGGCGCGGCGGCAGCCGGCGGCGCTGCTGCGGGCGCGGGCGCTGTGGCGGCGGCTTCGACGTCGCGCTTGATGATCCGGCCGTCGGGGCCGCTGCCGTGCAGGCCGCTGAGGTCGATGCCGCGCTCGTCGGCGATGCGGCGGGCGACGGGCGACGCGCGGAGCCGCCCGTTCTCGCGCGGCGGCGCGGCGACGGCTGAGGCCGCGGGCGTGGATGCGGGTGCCACGGCTGCCGCCATGGCGGGCACAGGTGCGGCGGCGGCTGGTGCCGCGGGCGTGGCGGTCGCGTAGGCGGAGACGTCATCGTTCGCGGCGGCGATGAGGGCGATGATGCCGCCCACGGGCACGATGTCGCCTTCCTGCGCCAATGTCTTGCGGAAGATGCCCGACTCGAAGGCCTCGATCTCGACGTTCGCCTTGTCGGTCTCGATCTCGGCGATGATCTCGCCGCGCTCGACGGCGTCGCCCTCTTGCTTGCGCCAGGCGAGGATCGTGCCCTCGACCATGTCGGCGCCCATCTGCGGCATCACGACTTCACTGATCATCAGACCATGCCTCGCACCATGCGGATGATATCGGTTTCCTGCGGCAGCGCGGCCTGCTCCAGCGCGCCGTTGTAGGGCGTGGGAACGTCTGCGCCGGAGCAGCGCAGCACGGGGCCGTCCAGGTCGTCGAACGCGCGCTCCTGGATGATCGCGGCGATCTCGGCGCCGAAGCCGCCGAACTGCCAGTCGTCCTCGACGACGATCGCGCGGTTCGTCTTGCGCACGGACGCGAGGATGGCGTCGGTGTCGAGTGGGCGCAGCGTACGAAGGTTCAGCACCTCGCACGAGATGCCGTCGGCCGCGAGCTGGTCGGCGGCGCGGGCGGCCTGGTGCAGGCTGCCGGAGTAGCCAATCAGCGTGACATCCGTGCCTTCGCGGAAGACCTCCGCCTTGCCGAACGGCAGGCGGTACGCCTCCTCGGGCACCTCGCCCTTCGACGTGTAGAGGGCGGTGTGCTCGATGAAGATCACTGGGTTCTCGTCGTCGAAGGCCGTCATCAGCAGGCCCTTGGCGTCGTACGGCGTGGCCGGCACGACGACCTTGAGTCCGGGTACGTGCGCGTACCACGACTCCAGGCTCTGCGAGTGCTGCGCGCCGAGCTGGCTGCCGGCGCCGCCCGCCATGCGGATCACGATCGGCACGTTGATCTGGCCGTTCGACATGTAGTAGAGCTTCGAGGCGTTGTTGACGATCTGGTCGATCGCCAGCAGGCTGAAGTTGATCGTCATCAGCTCGACCATCGGCTTGAGGCCAGCCATCGCCGCGCCGATGCCGGCGCCCACGACGACGGACTCCGCGATGGGCGTGTCCTTGACGCGGCGCTCGCCGAACTCGTGCAGGAAGCCCTTGGTGACGGCGTAGGAGCCGCCGTACGCGCCGATGTCCTCTCCCATGAGGAAGACGCGCTCGTCGTGCCGCAGCTGGTAGCGCAGGGTCTGCCGGAGCGCCTCGCGATACGTGATCTCAGGCATCGGCGCGTTCCTTGTAGACGAAGTGGTGCAGACTCTCGATGGGCGGCTGCGGGCTCTCCTCGGCGAACTGCGCGGCGTCGCGCGAGACCTCGTCGACTTCGGCCTCCAGTGCGGCGATGCGCGCGGCGTCGATCGCGCCTTCGGCGAGCAGCGTCTGCTGGAGCTGCGTGATCGGATCCAGGGGGCGCCAGCGCTCCACCTCTTCCTTCGAGCGGTAGAGCTCCGCGTCGGACATCGAGTGGCCGCGGAAGCGGAAGCAGCGGGCTTCGAGGAACACCGGGCCCTCACCGTCCCGCGCGCGCTTTGCGAGACGGGCCACGGCGTCGTGCACGGCAACGACCTTCATGCCGTCGACCTGCTCGGAGTGGATGCCGTACGCCTGGGCGCGCTTGTAGATGTCGGTGACGGCGGAGACACGGCTCTGGTCGGTGCCCATGCCGTAGAGGTTGTTCTCGACGATGAAGAGGACGGGGAGCTTCCACACCGCGGCGAGGTTCAGCGCTTCGTGGAACTCGCCCTCGTTGACGGCACCGTCGCCGAGGAAGGTGACGGCGATGCGATCGGTCCCCTTGTACTGCTCGGCGAGCGCCAGCCCGCACGCGAGCGGCATGTGGCCGGCGACGATCGCGTAGCCGCCCATAAACGACTTCTCTCGGTCGAAGAGGTGCATCGATCCGCCGCGGCCGCCGCTGACGCCGGTGGCGCGTCCGTACAGCTCGGCCATGATGCGCCGCGGCTCGACGCCGCGGGCGAGCGCGTGCCCGTGCTCGCGGTAGTGGCTCACGATGTAGTCGTCGGGGCGGAGCGCGGCGATCGCGCCGGTGGCCACGGCTTCCTCTCCGATGTAGAGGTGGAGAAAGCCCTTGATGCGGCCGCGGGCGTACATCTCGGCCGTCTTTTCTTCGAAGCGGCGGATCAGCATCATCGTACGCAGAAGTGCGGTGCGATCCGGGGGGCCGTCGCTCGCGCCGCGGGGCGCGTCCTGCCGCGTGATGCTTGTCATGCTACTCCGTCCAGAAGTGGATCGCCTCGCCACTGACGGCCAGCGCCGCTTCCTTGATCGTCTCCGCCAGCGTCGGGTGGGCCGCGACGGTCCATCCGAGTTCGCGCGGTGTCGCCTCCAGCGTCATGCCCAGCGAAGCCTCGCCGAGCAGCTCGGTCACCATGGGGCCGATCATGTGCACGCCCAGGGTTTCGCCCGTGCCCGCATCGGCGACGATCTTCACGAGACCGTCCGTCTGGAGTATCGCCTTGGCGCGCCCATTGGCACGTATCGGGAACTTGCCTACTTTGACCTCGAGACCGGCGTTTCGGGCCTGTATTTCGGTCAAACCGATGCTGGCGACCTCCGGCTGGCAGTAGGTGGCGGCCGGGATGCGCGCGTAGTCGAGGGCAGGCGGCTCCAGCCCGGCGAGGCGCTCGACCAACGTCACGCCCATGGCCGAGGCCACGTGCGCGAGGTTCTTGGTGCCGGTGACGTCGCCGATCGCGTATACACCCGGCACGCTGGTCTGCATGGCGTCGTCGATCTTCACCCAGCCCCGCTCCATCGCCACGCCGATCGCGTCGAGCCCGAGCCCGGCCACGTTGGCCTCGAAGCCGATGCTGACGAGCACTTTGTCGGCCGCGAGCTGCTGCTCCGCGTCCTTTGCGGTGTAGGTCACGGTCGCACGGCCCGCCGCAGCCGCGACGCCGGCGACGGTGGCGCCGGTGACGAAGCGGATCTTTCGCTTCTTGAACGACCGTTCGAGCTGCGTGCTGATCTCCTCGTCCTCCAGCGGCAGCAGGTGGTCCAGCGCCTCGATGATCGTGACATCGACGCCGTAGGCGCTCCAGAACGTCGCGAACTCGACGCCGATCGGGCCGCCGCCGATGATGGCAACGCTGCCGGGCTGCTCGCGCAGCGCGAGGGCGTCGCGGCTGTTGATGATCGTCTCGCCGTCGGTCCCCAAGCCGGGCAGCGCTCGCGGCCGCGAGCCGGTGGCGACGATCACGGCGCCGGCCTCGACGGTTTCGTCCGTGCCCGTCACGCGCAGGCGGTGCGGCGTCTCGAACGTGGCTTCGCCGGTGAGGACGCGCACCTTGTTCTTGCTGAGCAGGAACTCGACGCCCTTCACCATCTGGTCGACGACATCGCGGCTGCGGTCGATCGCCTTCGCCATGTCGACCTTGAGGTTGTCGAAGGAGATGCCGTAGGTCTCCGCCTCGCGCAGCAGGCTGACGACCTCGGCGTTCCAGAGCAGCGACTTGCTGGGGATGCAACCCCAGTTCAGGCAGAGGCCGCCCAGGCGGTCCTTCTCGATCAGCACGACGCTCTTGCCGAGCTGCGCCGCGCGGATCGCCGCGACGTAGCCGCCGGGGCCGCCGCCGATGATCGCGATGTCGCACTCAGCCACGCCGCACCTCTTCGATCGGGATGATGTCCGAGGGCGCGGACGGCGCGAGGCCGGCGACCTTCTCGGCGTGGTAGGAGGAGCGCACGAGCGGACCCGCCTCGACGCGGGTGAAGCCGAGCTGTGCGCCGTAGTCGCGGAACACCTGGTACTCGGACGGGTCGTAGTAGCGGTCGATCGGCAGGTGTTGCATGCTCGGCCGCAAGTACTGGCCGATGGTGACGATGTCGCAGCCGTGGGCGCGGAGGTCGCGCATCACCTGCAGCAGCTCGTCGGTGGTTTCGCCGAGGCCGACCATGAAGCCCGACTTCGTGAGCATGTCCGGCGCGGATTCCTTCGCGCGGCGGATCAGCTCGAGCGAGCGCTCGTAGCGCGCCTGCGGACGGACGACGCGGTAGAGGCGCGGCGCGGTCTCGATGTTGTGGTTCAGCACGAAGGGGCGCGCGTCGACGACCATCGCCAGCGCGTCCCAGTTGCCCTTGAAGTCGGGGATCAGCACCTCGACGCGGACAGACGGGTCGTTGCGCCGGATGGCGCGGATGCATGCGGAGAAGATCTCGGCGCCGCCGCTCGGGATGTCGTCGCGGTTCACGGAGGTGATGACGACGTAGTCGAGCGCGAGGGTCTGCACGGTCTGCGCGAGCCGGAACGGCTCCATCGGATCGATCGCGCCGGGGCGGCCCGTGGTGACGGCGCAGAAGCCGCAGGAGCGTGTGCAGACGTCGCCGAGGATCATGAAGGTAGCGGTGCCGGAGTTCCAGCACTCACCGGCGTTGGGGCAGCGCGCCTCTTCGCAGACGGTGTGCAGTCCCTGAGCGCGCATCAGCCGTTGCAGCGACTGGTAACGGTCGCCGGCGGGGAAGCGGACCTTCAACCAGTCCGGCTTGCGGGGGATCGGGCGCGTCTCAGCGACCATCTGCGACTCCTGCCAGCGCGCGATCTTCGACCAGCTCCAGCGCGAACTGCCGCGCCAGCGCGGCGGCCATCTCGTCCTCGACTGCGCGCATGTCCAACGTCCCGCCGGTGAGCCGGCGCATCGACGTGACGCCGGCGGCGGCGTTGCCGCAGGGGATGATGTGGGTGAAGCGGTCGAGGTCGGTGTTGACGTTCAGCGCGAAGCCGTGCGTCGTGACGCCGCGCGCGATGCGCACACCGATCGCGGCGATCTTCTCGCCGCGCACCCAGGCGCCGGGCAGCCCCTCTGCGCGCCCGGCGGCGATGCCGAAGTGGGCGAGGACGTCGATAAGGGCGGCTTCGAGGCCGCGGACGTAGGCGACGGGCCCGAGGCCCCAGTCGCGGATCGGCAGGATGGGGTAGCCAACGAGCTGGCCGGGGCCGTGGTAGGTGACGTCGCCGCCGCGGTCGGTGCGCTCCACCGTCGCCCCGCGCGCGAGGTACGCCTCCTGGCTCAGCAGCAGGTGCTCGGACTTGCCGCGCACGCCCAGCGTGTAGACGGGCGGGTGTTCCAGTAGGACGAGGGCGGGCGTGCCGCCGGCGCGCACCGATTCGGCGATGCGCTGCTGCAACTGCCAGGCGTCCTGGTAGGGGGTGAGTCCGGGCCGGAGCAGGGTGCAGCGGGTTCCCAACGGCCTGTCTTCCAGAAGCGGTACGAGGCTTCTTCCGGTTGAGCGTAGCACAGAGCCGCGCCTCTCACTCAGTCTCGGCACGGGGCGAGGCGGATGCCGTCGGGAGATGCCCGATCTCGCGGTCCGTCGTCCGGGAAACCGGCGCCACCGGGCGGGACAAAGAAGGAGGGCCTCGCGCAATGCGAGGCCCTCTGCCAGCGAAGTTGGAGGGATCCGGGGCTAGTCGCTGCCCCCGCCGTCGTGGCCGCCACCGCTGTGGCCGTCGCCGCCGCCGTCGTGGCTCCCGCTGGAGCCGGTTCCGCTGTCGTGGCCGCCGTGCCCGTCCTCACCGTCGCAGGTTGTCGGTGTGGTGTCGGCCGCAGGGGTCGTGTCGGCCGCCGGCGTGCCGGTGAAGGTGCCGATGCCGCAGCCGCTGTCCTCGGGGCGCTCCGTCGGGCAGGCCACCGGGGTGGTGTCCGCCGCGGGCGTTGCGCTCGGCGCGCCGTGCTCGCAACTGTCGCCGCGGCCCTTGTGGTCACAGGGGACGGGGGTGCCGCTGAAGTCCGCCGCGGGCGTGTCGCCGGAGGCGCTGTGCTCGCAGCCTTCGCCGTGCGGCTCTTCGCTCGCGCACGGTACCGGCGTGGCGTCCGCCGTCGGCGTGGCGCTCGTGCCGTGGTGGTCGCAGTCGGTTTCGGCATTGGCAGTTGCCGTCGCGGTGGCCGTTCCGGTCGCGTCGGGCGTCGACGTGGCCGTCGCGTCAGCCGGCGTTTCGGTTGCGACGGGCGTTTCCGTGGCGGTCGCCGCCGGATCGGGCGTGCTGGTCGAGGCGACGTCGGTAGGCGTCGCGGTGGGGTCGGCGAGGAAGCTCACCGCGTCCTGCGAGGCGAACGCCCCGACGGCGGCGAGCGACACGAGGCCGACTCCGATGACTGTAGCGATAATCTTCTGTCTCACAGGCGTTGCTCCTGAATCTATGACACGGGTCGTGAGGTTCGGGCCTCACAGGTGATATCGGCCCGTAGGGGGCAGAAGTAACGCCGCCGGCGCGCAAGTAACGCGGAAATGGGCGAAATCTTACGCCAGGCGGGCAACGATCGTGCTGGCCGAATGGGGCGGCAGTTCCACGGAGCGGGCGTTTCGTATCTGACGCACGCCCATGGAGACGGTGTCCGGGTGCCGGAACGAGTTGGCCGAATCTATGTTGGGGCCGTTGATCTCGTATACCGTCGCGTCGGCATCGCTGGCGAGGCCGACGATCTCCAGCGAGGCGGAGTGGCTGCGGTGCAGATTAACCGCGTGCACGAATGCCGTGCCGGCGTCGTCGTGCGTGACCGACACATCCACCCACGGCACGTCCTGGCCGCGCGCGGAGAAGGTATCCGACTCGGCCGGGGCGTCGAGCGCGACGCCACCGCGGTGCTCGGCGTGCATCAGCAGCGGGTAGTAGATCGTCTGCAGGAAGATGCTGTCGGGGGACGTGAAGATGGGCGCGATGACGTTGACCATCTGCGCCATGTTGGCCATGCCGACGCCGCGGGCGTTGCGGACGAGCGTGTTGAGGTACGCGGCGACGCACAACGCGTCGGCCAGGTCGTACTGCTCCTCGTGCAGCGTGCCGAACTTCGCGAAGTCGTTGCGGCGATAGAAGACGTTCCACTCGTCGACGCAGATCCGGATCTCGCGGCGGATCTCGTAGCGGTGCCGCGCCGCCTCGATCAGCCCCCAGAGATCCCGCAGGTAGCGGCCGCCCGTCCACGCGCGCGATACGAGCGTCTCGTACGGGTCGCCGGCGGCGTCGGGGCGGAAGTAGTCATGATAGGAGATGTAGTCGATGAAGTGGCCGGCGGTCTTCAGGACCTCCCAGTCCCACTCCGGCTCGCCGCCGCCACAGGCGATGAGCCGCACGTCGCGGTCGGTCCAGCGCGTGAACTTCGCGTACTCGCGCGCCTGCTCGGCGTAGTTGGCGGCGCTCTTGCAGCCGGGGCCGTACACCTCGTTGCCCAGCCCCCAGTAGCGCACGCCGTAGGGCTCGGCGTGGCCGTTGCGGATGCGCAGCTGCGACCAGGCCGTCTCGCCGGCGCCGTTGCAGTACTCCAGCCACGCCTGGGCCTCGTCCATCGTGCCGGTGCCCATGTTGAAGCAGATGTACGGCTCGGTGCCGGCGGCGCGGCAGTAATCGATGAATTCATCGGTGCCGAACCGGTTCGACTCGAACTTACGCCAAGCGGTGTCGCGGCGCGCGGGGCGGGCATCGGCCGGGCCGACGCCGTCCTGCCAGTGGTAGCCGCTGACGAAGTTGCCGCCGGGCCAGCGGAGCACGGGCACGCGCAGGCGCCGCACGGCGTCGAGGACGTCGGTGCGGAAGCCGCGCTCGTCGGCAAGCGGCGAGCCGGGCTCGTAGACACCGCCGTAGATGCAGCGCCCCAGATGCTCGATGAACTGGCCGTAGATGTTCGGGTCGATCGGGCCGATGCGCCGGGCCGGGTCGATGCGGACGCTGGCCTTGATCACGGCTCGTCGTCCGCCTGCTCGTCCGGGATGGGCTGCTTCGAGTGGCCGTTGGTGCGGATGCAGGCGTGTCCGCCGGCGTCCATCGGCAGGCCGCAGAGCGGGCAGGTGGGGCGACCGCCGGCGATAATCTCGTCGATCTGCTCGCCCAGCGAGGCGCACTGCTCCTGTGTCAGGCGGACGCGCAGCGTCGGCTCCTCGTCGTCCTCGTCGGCGCCCAGCTCGAACGCGAAGAGCACGACGGTGCGATCGGCGCCGCTGAAGCCCATGCCCATGCGGCCGACGCGAAAGTCGTGGTCCGCCACAACGGGGAAGTCGCCGACGTCGGCGGGCGGCGGCTGCTGGTTGTACTCGAGCTGGGACATCATCTGCTTGAGCGCCATGCTCAGCGCCTGGAGCTGTTCCTTCTCGATCCACATGGAGCCGGCCTCGCCGCCGCTGCCGAGCACGCGCAGGCGGAAGGTCCGCTGCCCGGGCTGGCCGAAGGTCTGCGCGTCGATGCCACGCGCGGTGCCGTACTCGTGGGTCATGGCGCGCTCCGGCGGACGGCTTGAGCGCGGGACGATGCTGCGGTGGCTGGATTGAGCAGGGGTGGCTCCTTGCATCGAATACGCGGCGGTCCGGCGTAGCGACAGGATCACGGCTGCTCCGGCGGCGGTCAAGCGGCGGCGATGCCGCGCGCTCGTGTTCGGGCGGTGCCGTGCTAGGCTGGAAGGAGGCGCGGAGATCCGCGCACGGTGTGCAGTCCGAGGAGTAACATCGCGATGGCCAGCGTTGAGGTGGGCCAGGAGGCCCCCGATTTCACCCTGCGGAACGAGAACAACCAGGAAGTGACCCTCTCTTCACTGCGGGGCAAACCGGTGGTGCTGGTGTTCTACTCGCTCGACTTCTCGCCGTACTGCACGACCGAGATGTGCGCCTACCGCGACGACTACTCGCTGTTCGAGGGCAAGGGCGCCCAGATCTTCGGGATCAGCCGGGACAGCTCGTGGACGCATAAGGCGTTCAAGGAGAGGGAAGGCCTGAGCCGCAGCCTGCTGGCGGACATGAAGGGCCAGGTCGCGCAGCTTTACGGCTGCTGGAACGAGGCCGCGGGCATCGCGGAGAGGTTGACCGTCGTCATCGACAGCGAGGGCACGATCCGCTACGTCGAGCACAACAGCCCCGGCCAGATACGCGACCAGAAGAACGCGCTGGCGGCACTGGCCTAGCGGGACTGCGCGACGGGGCGCTTTACAGTTGCGCCTCCCATGGGCGAGAATGAGATCGTTATGGTGCTTGAGCGAAAGCTCGTTTTTGACGAGCACGACCTGTACTGCCCCGTGCGCGCGACGCTCGCGCTGCTCGGCCAGAAGTGGGTCCCACACATCGTGCACGAGTTGATGAGCGGCAAGCGCCGCTTCAATGAGCTTGCCCACAACGTGGGCGGCTGCAACTCGCGCACGCTCCGCGACCGCCTGAAGAACCTGGAGTCGCTCGACATCGTCAGCCGCAACATCGTGACGGTGATGCCGCCGTGGGTGGAGTACGAGTTGACGCCGAAGGGTCTGCAGCTCGGGAACGCGCTGGCGCAGCTGGAGCAGTGGGGCGAGTCGTACATGGTCACGCCCTGCGTGTGACCGCGAGCCTCCGGCGTACCATCCCGCAATTGACATTGAGCGATCCCGCCCCGTAGCGTGTAGCGCTATGCCACCAGCCCGTACCAGCATCTCCGCGCTGCCGCGAGGCCACGAGTTCCAGGCGGCGACATTCACGCTGTCGCGCGATCGCGTGGCGGCGTACCTGCGCGCCGTCGGCGACGCGAACGGCTACGGCGACAGCGTGCCGCCGCTCGCGGCCGTGGCGCTGGGGCTGAACGCGCTGCAGGAGGCCATCTCGCTGCCGGAGGGCTCGCTGCACACGGGGCAGGAGGTGGAGCACAGCGCGCTGCTGCGGGCCGGCGAGCCGCTGACGCTGAGCGGCCGCATCGCGCAGCGGTCGGAGCGGCAGGGATTTGTGATCAGCGTCATCGAGTTCGAGATCGCCGGGGCGGGCGGAGCGGCCGTGCGCGCGCGGACGACAATCATGGTGCCGGGAGCGCCGGCATGAACCGCGACATCGCGCCGGTCGTGCGCACGATCACGCAGGAGCAGCTGCACGCCTACGCCGACGCGTCGGGCGACCACAATCCGATCCACGTCGACCCGGAGTTCGCGAGTGGCACGCCGTTCGGCGGCACGATCGCCCACGGCATGCTGGTGCTCGCGCTGATCGGCGAGATGATGTTCGCCGCGTACGGCGAGGCGTGGAGCGCGTCGGGCAAGATGAAGGTGCGCTTCAAGGCGCCGACGCGGCCGGGCGACACGGTGACGGCCTCAGCGCAGCTCTCGAAGGAGAGCGGCGGCGTCGCGGAATACGCGGTGCAGTGCGCGAGCCAAACGGGCGAGGTGCTGATCGACGGCCGCGCGAGCGTGGCGGTGCCGGCGTGAGCGAGCAAAAGCCGCCGCCCCGTCTCTGCTACGCGTGCGGCAACGCGAACGAGCACGGCCTGCACATGGAGTTCCGCCGCGAGGGCGAGCGCACGGTGTGCGACTACACCCCTTGCGCGTACCAGCAGGGCTATCCGGGACGGATGCACGGCGGCATCGTGTCGACGCTGATCGACGAGTCGATGGGCTGGGCCGTGTACCACGCGACGAAGTGGGGCGCGACGGCGCGGCTCAACGTGCGCTTTCGCAAGCCGATCTTCCTGGACCGGCCGCTTCGCATCGAATCCTGGATCGTCAAGGACCGCAGCCGGCTAATCGAGTTGCGCGCGGAGGTGCGCGACGATACGGGCGCGCTGCTGGCGGAGGGCGACGGCGTCTTCATGACGCTGGACGAGTCGATGTCGTCGGAGATGTGGGACTTCGCGCGGCGCGCGGGGAACGCGGACGCGCCGGAGGTGATCCCGTGAGCGCATACATCACGCCGGGCTGGCTGGAGCAGCACCTGGGCGACCCGACGGTGCGCGTCATCGAGTCGAGCATCGAACGCGCGACGTACGACGCAGCGCACATCCCGGGCGCCGTGTGGGTGGACGCGCACCACGAGCTGCTGCGCCACGACGACGACTCGTCTGGCGAAGTGCCGACGCCGCGGCAGTACGCGGCGCTGATGAGCCGCTTCGGCATCACGCCGGAGATGACCGTCGTGTGGTACGGCGACCGCCACAACTCATTCGCGATGCGCGGCTTCTGGATGATGGACTACTACCGCCACGCGGGCGTCTGCTACGTGCTGGAGGGCGGGCGCGAGCGCTGGGCGGCGGAGGGCCGGCCGCTGACGGCGGAGGCGACGCACGTCCGCGCGACGGCCTACCCGGAGCCGGTGGCGGTGAACCGCGAGAACCAGGCGGACCTCGCGCTCGTGCGGGGGGCGATAGCGGATCCGCGCAAGCGGATCCTCGACGTGCGCGACCCGGAGGAGTACGACGGGACGCTGGTGCGCGCGAAGCATGGCGGCCACATACCCGGCGCGGCGCACGTGACGTGGACAGCGGCGACGGCGGGCGACAACGTGCTGAAGACGGAGGCGGAGCTGCGCGCGATGTACGAGGCGCAGGGCGTGACGCCCGACAGGGAGATCATCACTCACTGCCAGCTGGGCCTGCGAGCGTCGCACACATGGTTCGTGCTGAAGCACGTGCTGGGATATCCCAGCGTGCGCAACTACGACGGCTCGTGGCAGGAGTGGGGCAACCGCGACGACACGCCGATCGAGCGTTAGTACGCGTCGATCTCGCGCAGGCGGTCGTCGCTGATGCCGAAGTAGTGCGCGACTTCGTGGCGCACTACGTGCGCGATGCGCTCTTCGAGATCGAACTGGCTGACGGCGAGCTGTTGCAGCGGTCCGCGGAAGACGACGATACGGTCCGGCAGCGTCATGTGATAGCCGCTGCCGCGCCGCGAGAGCGGGATGCCGCGGTAGACGCCGAGCAGCATGCTGCCGCGCGGCGAGCCGGTGCGCGCGTAGTCGTCGGGCGCGGCCCAGTCCTCGACGCCGACGTCGAGGTTGGCGATGCGCTCGCGGAACTCCGGCGGCAGCGCCTCGACGGCCTCCGCGACGACGCGCTCGAACTCTTCGACGGGCAGCTCGTACATGGCTACAGGGTAGCGAGATCGGTGCGGCGCCAGAGGTACCAGGTGGCGGCGCTGCGGTACGGCCGCCACGGCTCGGCGATCGCCTCCATCTGCGCGGGCGTCGGCTGGCTGTCGAGGCCGTAGGCGGCACGGATGGAGTTCTGCACGCCCAGGTCGCCGACGGGCAGCACATCGGGGCGGCCCAGGCAGAAGATCAGCAGCATGTCGGCGGTCCAGCGGCCGATGCCCTTGATGCGCGTGACCTCCGCGATCACGTCGTCGTCGGTGGAGCGGCGGATCGCGCGGTTGGAGAGGCCGCCGGAGGCGAACTGTTCTGCCAGGCTGCGCATGTAGCCGGACTTCTGGCGCGACACGCCGGCCGCTCGCAGGTCCTCGTCGGCCGCCGCCATGAGTTGCTCCGCTTCCGGGATTGCGCCGTCGAAGATCGCCAGGAAGCGCCGCTCGATCGCCGCCGCGGCCGGGCCGGCGAGCTGCTGGTAGAGGATGGCGCGGAGCAGCGACTGGTACGGCTCGCCGCGCACTTCGAGCTCGAACGGGCCGATTGCCTTGACGATGTCACGCATCACGGGATCGCGCTTCGCGATGTGCTTGCGCGCGGCGTCGGCGTCGTAGGGGAGCGCACGGCGGCGCATGCGGCCACGCAGGCTAGCGGTGGGAGCGGCGTCCGTGCGGTTGCGGTCGGCTGCGGCGTCTGGTTTCGGCACGAGGACTAGGTCGGGCTCCAGATCCCGGACGCTGCCAGGTCGATCGACGCCAGCGCCTCGGCCAGGGCAGCGTTCGCCTCGACGTCGCCGTCGCTGGAGATGCGGGTGATCAGACTGCCGAGATACTCGCGCACCGATTCGAGCCGGTCGACGACGGCTTCGGCGGTGGCGCCCTCGATGCCGGCTGCGGCCGCGGCGCGCTCGCTGTCGTGGAAGATCGCGGCGGGCTTGGGGCGGGCGTTGACGACGAGCTGCAGCACGTCGGGCCGGGCGTAGTGTCCAGCGACGTCGCGCGAGTGCTTCTCGCGGATCGCGTCCTCGAGATCGATCTCGGCGTAGAGGATCTCTTCGCGGCCGTAGATCGGGCCGGCCAGGTAGTTTCCGTTGGGTCCGAGGATGGCGCTGCCGCCGTTCGCCGTGACGGACTCCCCGCCCAGGCTCTTGGGCAGGGTGCCGGGCATGAGGACGCCGCAGGACGACACGACGAAGCAGGCGCCCTCGAACGCGTACTGGCGCATGCCGAAGTCGATGTGGGCGTTCTGCGACGAGTAGGCCGGCCAGACGGCGCAGTGCACCTGCTCGCCCTGGGCGTAGAGCGCGTACTTCGCCAGCGTCATCTGGTGCTCCCAGCAGATGAGCCCGCCCAGCCGGCCGAGCGGGGTGTCCAGCAGCTGCAGGTCGCTGCCGTCGCCGAAGCCCCAGATCGTGCGCTCCATGAACGTCGGCATCAGCTTGCGGTGGCGGTAGACGATCTCGCCGGCGGGAGACAAGTAGAGCAGCGTGTTGTAGAGGGTGCCGCGCGTGACGGTGTCACGCTCGTTGATGCCGATCACGACGTAGGCGCCGGCCTCCTTCGCCGCGTCGGCGAGGCGCGTGGCTGAGGGCGACGGGATCTCGACGGAGTGCTTCCACAGCTCGGCGAAGGTATGGCCGGAGAAGATGTTCTCGGACGAGGTCCAGAAGGGATAGCCGGGCACCCACGTCTCCGGGAAGACGATGAGGTCCGCGCCGGCCTTGCCCGCGGTCGCGATCAACTCGCACGCCTTCTCGATCGTCGCTTCGCGGTCGAGGAAGACAGGCGCGGCCTGCACGGCGGCTGCGGTGAACTTCGGCAGAGCATCAGGCATGACGCGCGGTCCTCCGTGCGGTACGTATCGCCGTTGGGTGCGGGTAGCGCACTATACCACCTGCCGAAGGGCGCAAGGCGGCGCGTTAGCAGGGGCCGAACTGCGTCGCGACGAGGAAGAGGTCCGTGGAACTGATACTGCCGTCCTTGTTGATGTCAAAGTCCGGCACGTAGTGGCCGCTCGTGCTGACGCCGAACGCTGACGCGACCTGCTGGAGGTCGGTCGAGCTGACGGCGTGGTCCGCATTGATGGACGCAATCTCCCGGCCGTCGTCGCAAGTGTCGCCGTCGGTATTGGCGCTCAGGGGGTTCGTACCGTACCGCAGCACTTCGATCCCGTCGATGACGCCGTCGCCGTCCGTGTCGAGGCTGAGCGGGTTGGTGCCGATCAGCAACTCCACGGCGTCGGGAAGGCCGTCGTGATCGGTGTCGGCTGCCGGCCGGAGCGGCGGCTTCGATGCCGCAGAGGCGGGATCGGTCCCCATGAGACATTCGCCGCGATCCGTGTAGCCATCGCCATCGGAGTCGAGCAGCGCCGGATCGGCGTTGGCTGAGGCGGACGGGCAGAGCGCGTGCGACGACCCGGCGGGCCCGAACTGCAGCTCATCCGCATTCGGGAGTCCATCGCCGTCGACGTCCGGGTTGCAAGCGTCGCCCAGTGTGGTCGCATTCGGGTTGGTGAGGTCGTCGTAGCTCTTCCCCCACGGCGCGAGGCTCAGGAAGTTTCCGCGTGAATTGACTTGTGCCGGATTGTAGACCGACGGGCAGTTGTCGGTCGCGTCAGGCACGCCGTCGCCGTCAGTGTCGGGGAGCGGCGTTTGCGTGGGCGTCGCTGTCGCGGTGGGCGTCGCCGTGTCCGTCGGCGTAGGCGTCGCCGTGGCAGTGTCGGTTGCCGTCGATGTCGCGGTCGCTGTGGCGGTGTCGGTCGGCGTTGGTGTCGGCGTCGCGGTGGCCGGCGGGGCGTACTGGAACGCGCCGATGTAGGTGCCCCACTTCTCGGACGCGTCGTTCTTCGCGTACTCGCCCACGACCCAGACGATCGTCGGGTCAGCCGGATCGACCGCCGCGCCCAGGTAATCGCCCCAGCGGTACGGCGGCTCGCCGGCGAGCGGTGCGGGGTCGTACGCCTGCTCGCCTGCCTTGAGCAGCACTGAGCCGGACATGGAGTTCGGGGCGTCCGTCGCCAGGCGTCCTGTCACTGCGGCCTCGGCGAACAGCGTGCCTGACGAGCGGGAGAAGACGACGGACAGGTTACCGTTCGCGTCGGTGCGCAGGGCGGGGAAGTAGTAGAAGGTGAGCGGCGCGCCGAAGGTCATGTCCTGCGTCACGGTTGCGGACAGCGTGTCGTACTCGACCAGCCGCAGACACGAGCGCTTGGTGGCATCGCCCGACGAAGTCCAACTGCAGGCGCCCGTCGCGGATACCCAGAGCTTGTTTCCGCGCCAGATGGCATCGAGGACGCGGTTGTCGCCCGTGGAGATCAGCGTCGCGCTGCCGGACTGGGTCGCGCTCGGCGCGGTGTTGATCGCGCCGACGACGGGATCGGCGACGGCCGTGAATACGACGTCGGCGGTCGCGGGGGTGCCGGTCACCGTCCAGATGTGCAGGTGCGTGGACGTGGGGAAATCGTCCGATGCCAGGTACTGCGTGGTGGTGCTGCTCAATGCGTGCGCGGGGCGGACGGTGAAGTGCGTGGCGTCGGGCGCGGTGTGGGCGGCGGCAGGGCTGAGCGCGCCGCTGACGAGGTCGCTCTTCTGCAGCACGTAGGTCTGCACGCCGATAAAGGCGCTCGTGTTGATGTTGAAGCGGTTGAAGGAGATCGTCACCTTGTCGGAGGTGAGCCCGAGCCCCGGGAAGTCCGGCTCGTCGTTGTCGAACGGGATGACGTATTCGTTCCAGAGATCGAGAGGGTTGGGGCTCGTGGAGGCCGCTATGTAGAGCTCGCTGTGGTCGGTGCTTCCGCCATGGTTATTGATCGCGGACCAGTACGTCGCGAAGAAGCGGGCGCTCTCCGGATCGTAGATCACCTTCGGGTCGGAGCCGGACCAGCCGGGCTGGAGGTTGAAGAAGCTCGTAAGGGGGAAGGTCGTCGAGTTCGTGCCGTCCTTGCCGGTCACGCGGCCCATAGCGTTCACCATCTCCAGCACGTGGCTCGGGCCGACGGCGATCTGCGGGTCCGGCGGAGTCATGCGGACGGCGTTGTCGGTGGAGCCGAGGCCCGCGAACGCTGTGCCGTGCACCAGGGGCGCGGCGAGCGCGGTGATGCCCATCGACGGGTCGGCGATCTGCGTGCCCGGCGCGGCGCCCGGCTGGGCGTCGGGCGCCGCCGCGCCCGTCTGCGGCGCCGGGTGCGGCGGTCGCGGCGATGATGCGCCGATGTTGTCTGTAGCGGGCAGCGTCCTCGGGTTGACCTGCGCCTTCCGCGCGATCCAGCCGTAGGCGTCGGCCGGCTGCCCCTGTGCCCGGGCGACCGCGCGCCCCGCATGGTCCGCGCGCAGCGACACGGCCGCGATGCAGAGCGCGGCGACGAGCGCGAACGTGATGGCCGGGGACGATGAGCGCATGGGATGAATCCTGACGAGACGCGGGGCGTGTGAGTTCGATCGTAGCCCGACGAACGCCGCGCGGTCAATCACAGACGACATAAGGATCGCTCACGGAGCGGTGACGGCTTGACGTGCGGGTGCGCCGTGCTACGATGCAGCGTGGTCGTGCTAGGCGGGGAGCCAGCGGTGCCCTGTACCCGCAAGCCGCTATAGCGGGGCTGAATTCCCGCTCGAGGTTGGTGTACCTGGGAACTGGCTGCGCCGAGCGGCGTTGAGGGCCTGGTCCTACGCGGCGGAGCGCTACGAACCCCGTCAGGTCCGGAAGGAAGCAGCGGTAAGTAGTTTACTCCGGGTGCCGTAGGGCTACCGGGCCGGAGCTGGCTAGCGCCGTTAAGCCGAAGGGCCTGATCGACAGCGGGTGCACGACCATAATCACTCAACTTCTCGCCGCGCCCGCAGGGACGCCGCGGCGGCCTACGTTCGACGACGGCCCGGAGTAGCGCAGGAGAGCACGTGCCGCTCACGCCCGGGCGCGGCCGCTTCGGCGGCGCCGCCCGTCTGCTGCAGGACGCAGGGAAGCAGAGTCTTCTCCTCGATCGCCGCCGCCGCGGCCATCTTGCCGTTCTGGCGACGCTGCTCGTGATCAGCGTTTTCGGTTACGTGCTGCTGCAGCCGCGCACGGTGAAGGTGCAGGCCGACGGCCGCGAGTTCGTGCTGCACACCCGCAACTCCAGCGACGCGGCGCTCCTCAGGGGCGCGGGCGTCGATCTGCATCCCGGCGATCGTGTCACGCAGCTGGCCGGCGCCGGCATGGACGTGCTGCGCGTAGACCGGGCGGAAGAGGTGATGCTGCAGGCCGACGGCGTGACGTATCGGCTGCACACGCACGCGCTCACCATCGACCAGCTGCTCGCCGAGGCGAACGTCGTGATCGCCGGGCGCGACAGCGTGCTGCAGAACGGCGGGCTGGTGTCGGCCAACGCGCCGGTCGAGCCACCCAGGTTCTTCGCCACGCGCCCCACATTCGCCGGCGAGATCCCCGCAGGTACGGTCGCCATCGACGTGCGGCGCGCCGTGCCGTTCACGATCATCGAGGACGGGCGCGAGCTGCTGTCGACGTCCAGCCGGCCCACGGTGGCGCAGGCGCTGCGCGAGGCGGGGCTGACGATCGGGCCCGGCGACGCGGTGACGCCGGCAGAGCAGGCGCCGCTGGAGGCGGACGCGCGCGTCGAGCTGCGCCACGCGCACGCGGTGACGGTCACGCTGCCGCACGACCACCAGGTGATCTATACGCTCGCCGGCACCGTCGGCGACGCGCTGGCCGCGTCGGGCATCACGATCCCGGAGGGCGCGTTCATCGACCCGCCGGCGGACACGCCGGTGAGTGACAACCTCGCGGTGCGCGTCGTGCAACTCTCCGCCGGCAGCGATACGGAGCGGGAGTACGTCGAAAGCAAGACGGTGTACCGGTCCGACGCGTCGCTGCCCCCGGGGGACACGAGGACGGTGCAGGGGCACGACGGCGTGCGCATCCGCCACTACGACGTGACGTACGTGAACGGCGACGAAGTCGCGCGGACGCTGATCGACGAATCGTGGGATCCGGAGCCGGAGGACACGGTCGTCTACTATCCCGAGCGAACCGGCCAGAACGACAGTGCGCCGAGCGACGCGGGCGGCGTCGCCAGAATGCTGCGCGTCTACGCGACGTACTACACACCGGCGAGCGCCGGCCGCTCGTCGAGCGACCCGGCCTACGGCCGCACCGCCACCGGCGCCCAGGTCACATACGGTATCGTGGCGGTGGATCCGGATGTGATCCCGCTGGGGACGAAGATGTTCATCCCGGGATACGGCTACGCCGTGGCGGCGGACAAGGGCGGCGCCGTCAAGGGCTACATCATCGACCTGGGGTTCCCGGACGGAGTGGCCGTTGACTGGCAGTCGAAGTGGCTCGACATCTACATCCTTGAGTAGGCGCGCGCCGGCCGGGCCGCGCCCGAAGAAGCGCTTCGGCCAGCACTTCCTCTCCGACACGAACATCCTGAACCGCATCGTGGATGCGGCGGAGCTTACGCCGGGGGAATCGGTGATCGAGGTGGGACCGGGGCTGGGCGCGCTCACGGCGACGCTCGCCGAGCGCGGCGCGCGCGTCGTCGCGGTCGAAGTGGACCGCGACCTGATCGCCGCGCTGCGAGAGCGCTTCGCGGCGGCGCCGGCAGTCGTCATCGTCGAGGCGGACGTGCTCGACCGCTCGCCGGCCGAGCTGCTGGCGGCGGGCGGGCTCGCGGCACCGTATGCCGTGGTGGCGAACCTGCCATATAACATCGCTGCGCCGGCGTTGCGCCACTTCCTGGAGTCGGAGACGCCGCCGCGCTGCCTCGTCGTGATGGTGCAGCTGGAGGTTGCGGAGTCGATCTGCTCGCGGCCGCCGCACCTGACACTGCTGGGCGCGGCGACGCAGCTCTACGCCGACGCGCGGATGGTGATGCGCGTCGCGCCGGGGGCGTTCCATCCGCCGCCGAAGGTGCAGTCGGCCGTCGTGCGGCTGGACGTGCTGGCGCGGCCGCGCGTGGACGTGCCCGTCGATGCGTTCTTTCGTATCGTGCGGGCGGGGTTCGGCAACCCGCGCAAGCAACTGCGCAACAGCCTGTCGTTCGGGCTGCACGTGAAGCAGGAGGTGATCGACGCCGTGATGAGCGCTGCCGGCATCGACGTGACGCGACGGCCGCAGGCCCTCTCGCTGGACGATTGGGCGGCGGTCGCGCGCGCATGGCTCGCGAGGCCGCAGCCGTGAGCGGCGGCCTGCGCGTCATCGCGCCCGCGAAGATCAACTGGACGCTGGACGTGCTGCGCGTGCGGCCGGACGGCTACCACGAGCTACGCAGCGCGTTGCAGACGATCGACCTGCACGACACGGTGACGCTGGCGCCTGCCGACACGATCAGCCTGGAGGTCGGCGGCCCGGCCGCGGGCATGCTGGGCGACCACCCGCCGGAGGAGAACCTGGCCTACCGGGCGGCGGCGGCGCTGGCGCGGCGCGCGGGGCTGCGGCGCGGCGCGCGCATCACACTGGAGAAGCGCGTGCCGGTCGCGGCCGGGCTCGGCGGCGGCAGCAGCGACGCAGCGGCCGTGCTGCGCGGCCTGAACGTGCTCTGGGACGCGGGCCAGCCGGAGGCGAACCTGGTGGAGATCGCGGCCGAGGTCGGCTCCGACCCGCCGTTCTTCGTGGTGGGCGGCACCGCTATCGCATCCGGCCGCGGTGAGGCGATCGAGGCGCTGGCTGACGCCTTGGCGCCGGGCATCCTGCTCGCGACGCCAGCGGAGGAGCATCGCGGCGAGAAGACCGCGGCGATGTTCCGCGCGCTCACGCCGGACCACTACACCGAGGGCGACGCCACGCTCGGCGTGCGGGAGACGGTGCAGTCGGGCCGCATGATCGTCGACGAGGATCTGAACAACGCTTTCGAGCGCGTTGTCGGGCAGATGCAGCCGGAGACGGAACGGGCGATGGAGGCGCTGCGGGCGCTGGGCTACGTGCCGCACCTCGCGGGCGCGGGGCCGTCGTTCTTCCTGCTGTACCCGGGCGGCGCGGACCTCGCGCACGAACTCTCCGGCCGCATCCGCGAACTGGGGTTCGAGCCGCGCGCCACGCACGCGCTGCGCCGCGAACTCGCCCTGCGCATCGAGGACGCGTAGATGCCGCAGGTGTTCGCGGGGTTCGTCGTCGGCTTCGCGCTCTCGATCCTAGCCACACCGCTCGCCGCGATCGCGCTCGTCCGGTCGAACCGGAACAGCGGCTTCGCGCAGCGCGCCGTCCCCGAGGGCACGAACTTCGTCGCGCTTTCGATGGTGTTGCACTTCGGCGCGTTCATCACGTTCACGGCGATCGGCATGGTGCTCGGCCTCGCGCTGGGCGGCATCGACGCGCGGCGCCCGGCGGACGGATTCGGCAGCCCGAACGCGGCATTCACGCTGCTCGTCGCCGCGCTGACGGCGGTCGCGGTAATCCCGGCGCTGCTGCTTCCGGTGGTGCGGCGCTACGCGCTCGCGGGCGGTCTTGCCTTCGCGCTGGCGTTCGGCTGGGCGATGCCGTGGCTCGCGGAGGCGGGGAAGTAGCGCCTCCCTGCCAGCGGGGCGCCGCTGCTATAGTGCCGGCGATATGCCGGGCACCATTCTCGATATGCACATTCACACGACGGCGGGCGCTTCCGACAGCGGCCTCAGCCCAGAGGACCTCGCCGAAGAGGCGAAGTCCCGCGGACTGACCGGACTGAACATAACGGAACACGACCGCCTCTGGGACACCTACAAGCTCAACGAGTACCGCGAGCGGCACAGCGAGCTGTTCGTGAACAACGGCATGGAGGTCTCGACGGACCTCGGGCACATGATCGTCGTGGGGCTGAAGCAGTACGTGGCCGGCATCCGCCGGGCGGAGGAGTTGCGGCGCGTGCTGGACGAGCTGGGCGGCTTCATGGTCGTCGCGCACCCGTTCCGGCACTGGTTCGACCCGGTGTACTTCCGCAAGCAGGGGAAGGAGCCGTTCACGATGACTCCGGAGCAGGCGGCGGAGCGCATGCCCGTCTTCCAGCTCGTCGACGCGATCGAGGCGCTGAACGGCGCGAATACGCCGCGCGAGAATCTTTTCGCGCTTCGGGTAGCGAAGGCGCTGGGCAAGCCGGTGACGGGCGGCAGCGACGCGCACTCGCGCTCGGGCATCGGCTTCTACTGCACGGTCTTCGAGCAGGAGCTGAAGACGCCGGACGACATGCTGCGCGAGCTGCACGCACGCCGCTTCCACGCGCACCACGGGCTGCTGCAGGGCAACCTGACGTACTTCACGGAAGATAGCCTGGAGGAGGCCGCGCCGGGCCTCGCCACCTGACGGGCGCAGCGCCGCCGCCCGGCGGTGTACACTGCGCGCACTCGCTCCCCCCCGCAGCACTAGATCCGGCCCCGCATGGCGTACGTCTCTCTCGACCTCGAAACGACCGGCCTCGACCCGGAGCATGACGAGATCATCGAAGTAGCCGCGGTGCGCTTCGACGCAAGCGGCGTGCTCGACACCTACCAGTCGCTGGTGAACCCCGGCCGCAAGCTCGAGTACCGCATCGCGCTGCTCACGGGCATCGCCGCGGAGGAGCTGGAGTCGGCGCCGCACTTCAGCGCGATCGCCGGAGAGGTCGAGCGGTTCATCGGGCTCGATCCGATCGTCGGGCAGAACCCCACGTTCGACACCGGCTTCCTGGCGCGCAAGGGCGTCCAGGTGTTCGGCCCCACCTACGACACCTTCGAGCTAGCGAACCTGCTGCTGCCGGGGCTGCAGCAGCGCTCGCTCGGCGCGATCGCCGACCACCTCGGCATCGAGTTCACGAGCCGCCACCGCGCCATGGCCGACGCGGACGCGGCGCGCAGCGTCTTCGCGGCGCTGCGCCAGCGCCTGGCCGACGCGCCGCCGGACCTGCTCGCCGAGGCGGAGCGCATCGCAGCGGCGAGCGACTGGTCGCTGCGGCACCTGTTCCGCGAGGTGGCGGCGGAGCGGCCGCGCCGGCCCGGCGACGGCGAGCGCGAGGGCGTCGTGCACCGGTTCGTGAAGGCGCCGGCGCCGATCGCAGAGGGATCGCCGCCCGCGACGCGCGCGGTGCCGATCGATCCGAATGAAGTCGCGGCGCTGATCTCCAGCGCCACCGCGCACGACGCCATCGCCGATTTCGAAGAGCGGCCCGAGCAGGCGGGCATGGCGCGCGCCGTCGCCGAGGCGATCGCCGAAGGGGACCGGCTGATCGTGGAGGCGGGCACGGGCGTCGGCAAGTCGCTGGCGTACCTGGTGCCGTCGGCGCTGCATGCCGTGCGCAACAACACGCGCGCGGTGATCTCGACGAACACTATCAACCTGCAGGAACAGCTGATGGGGCAGGACATCCCGATCGCGCGGCGGCTGCTGGAGGCGGCGGGCATCGCGCACGACGATCTGCGGGTGGCGCAGATGAAGGGCCGCAGTAACTACCTGTGCCTGCTGCGCTGGTCATCGGCGGGCCACAGCACCAGCATCGATGCCGACGAGGCGCGCGTGCTGGTGCGGCTGCTGTTCTGGCTCGGTCACACGGAGACCGGCGACCGCGCGGAGCTTGGCCTCCGCCGCGAGGAGGATGGGGCGTGGCACCGCGTGAGCGCGCAGGACGGCGGCTGCATCGCCATGCAGTGCGAATACGTGCGCGACGGCTCGTGCTTCTTCTATCGCGCGAAGAAGCGCGCGGAGTCGGCGCACGTGCTGGTGGTGAACCACGCGCTGCTGCTCTCCGACGTGCGGGCGGCGGGCAACGTGCTGCCGGAGTACCAGCACCTGGTCGTCGACGAGGCGCACCACCTGGAGGACGAGGCGACGAGCCAGTTCGGCTTCGCCGCGTCCGAGGCGGACCTCATGGCGTGGGTCGACCGCCTGTACACGCGCAGCGGACGGGACCGCGAAGGCGGCTTCGTTGCCACCATCGACACGGCGACGCGGGTGTCGCTGCAGGCGGTCGGGCCGGCGCCGCAGCTGAAGGCGCTCGCGCGGACGCTGGCGCAGGCGGCCACGAAGGCGCGCGAGAGCGTGCCGGCGTTCTTCCGGCTGTTGGCGCTGTTCGGACAACAGCACGGCAGCGGACGCAACGACTACGACGAGCGGTTGATGCTGAGCCGCGGCCTGCGCGTGCAACCCGACTGGTCCGACGTCGAGGCGGCATGGTTCGAGGCGGAGGAGCGGATCGCGGCGGCGACGGGCGTACTGGAACAGCTGCACGGCGCGCTGGCGCAGATGGATGCGGGCGACATCCTCGATCACGACGCCGTGGAGGCCGAGTGCGGTGAGCTGTGGGAGGAGGGCGACGCTCTGCGCGCCGGCGTCTCGCAGATTATCGGGCGCGACGACCGCGACACGATCTGCTGGCTGACGATGTCGCGGCGCGACGCGTCGCCGTCGCTGGCGAGCGCGCCACTCTCGGTGGCGGAGACGCTGCGTACGGCGCTCTTCTCGCCGCGCGACAGCGTCGTGCTGACCAGCGCCACGCTCAGCACCGACGGCCACTTCGAGTACATCAAGGGGCGCCTGGGCTACGAGGACTCGCGCGAGCTGCTACTCGGCTCGCCGTTCGACTACCGCCGCTCGACGCTGATCCTGGCTCCGACGGACATGCCGGAGCCGGACCAGCACGGCTACCTGGCGGCGGTGCAGGGCTCGCTGATCGAGATGGTGCGGGCGAGCGAGGGGCGGGCGCTGGTGCTGTTCACGTCGCACAGCGCGCTACGGGCGGCGTACCAGGGCATCAAGAAGCAGCTGGAGGAGCACGAGATCCTCGTGCTGGGACAGGGCATCGACGGGGCGCCGCGCCAGCTGCTGGCGACGCTGCGGGAGAACCACCGGACTGTCGTGCTGGGCGCGTCGAGCTTCTGGGAGGGCGTCGACGTGACGGGCGAGGCGCTGTCGCTGCTCGTCATCGCGCGCATCCCGTTCTCGGTGCCGTCCGACCCGGTGTTCCAGGCGCGCTCCGAGTTGTTCGACGCGCCGTTCGAGCAGTACGCGCTGCCCCAGGCAATTTTACGCTTCAAACAGGGCTTCGGGCGGCTGATCCGCCGCAAGACCGACCGCGGCGTGATGGTCGTGCTGGACCGGCGGCTGCGCAGCAAGCGCTACGGCGAGTCATTCCTGCGCTCGCTGCCTTCGTGCGAGCTGCGCGAGATGCCGCTGCGCGAGCTGGCCGGCGACGTGGCGTCGTGGCTGTCGGTGCGCCCGGACGCGCCGGTCGCGCCGTGAGCGTGACGCTGCGCCCGGTGCGGGACGCCGACGCCGAGTGGCTGGACGGCTGGCTGGCGCCGGTCGCGGCGTCAGTGGGGTACGCGCTGGACGCGGATCGGCCGGGCGCGGCGCTGCTGTCGAGGCTGGGGACGGAGCACACGCTGCGCGCGCGGATCATCGTGCGCGCGGAGGGCGACGCCGGCGTGATCGCGTGGCGCGAGCACGCGCCGGAGCGGGGCGCGGCGACGATCGAGCTGGTGGCGACGCCGCCGGAGCAGTCGCGCCGCGGAGCGGGGATGGCTGCGGCTGCGGCGGTGGAGGCGGAGCTGCGCGACGCAGGTGTGCGCGTCGTGTATGCGCCGGCGCCGGCGGTGCACGGCATCGATGTGTACTTCTGGATCAGGCTGGGGTACCGGCCGCTGCAGCGGTCCGAGTGGCCGTGCGAGCACGCGGGCGTCGCCTGGCTGCGGCGCGAGATCTAGCCGGCGTCGTCCGGGAACACCAGCTCGTCCTGGAAGTCTTCTGGCGGCGTCTCGCCGCGCGCGATCGCCTCGCGCCGGGCGCGCACGCGGCGCGCGACGACGAAGTTTGTCACGATCAGGTGCGAGACGCCGAAGCCGAAGCCGAGCAGCGCGGCGAGGAGGAGCACGAACGCCAGCGGGTTCACCGTGCCCTCGTTCACAAAGAACGCCAGCAGCATGCCGCAGACGAAGGCGAAGAACACCGGGAAGGATCGCCAGCGCCAGTCGGGCGTCACGCGGCCGATGTCGCTCGCGCCGGGCTGTGGCGACGTACCCTGCGTGGATCGTTGCTTGCGCTTCTTCTTCGCCATCACGCTCGCCGCTTGTAGCGGCGCGGGGGCTGCGCCGGCGTCACGATGATCCGTCGTGCGCGGGCCGGCGCGGCCGGTGGCGGCGCCGGCATGCCGTCGCGCGCGAGGCAGGTGTTGCAGGCGAACTGCAGCGCCAGGTACTGCTCGTCGATCCACACCGCGCCGCAGTCCTGCCCCTCGGCGTCGTTTCGCTGGTTCAGGTGATAGCGCCCGTCGCACCAGTTGCATTCGGCGGACATGCGCGCATCCACCTGCGCGCCGCAGACGGTACAGGTGAAGAGTTGCGGTTCAGTTGGCATGGAAATGCGGTTTGATCGGCGCCTTCATCGCCCCGGAGTCGCGGATGCTCTTTACGAAGCGCAGCGCCAGCGCCCGCTCGTCGTCCCGGCTGTCGGCCCAGCCGTCCAGCCGCGCCGCGCGCATGAGCTGGAGGCCACGCTGGACCTGCGGGCCGTCGGGCACGCCCATCTCCTGCAGATCCCGCCCGCTCAACAGCGGCTTCACGTGGCGCCACCCGGCAAGGTAACGGAGCGCCAGTTGCCGGGCAATCGCACCGTCGGCGGTGGCGGCGAACGCGGCGACCGATGCCGGAGGGTAGCGGTCGAGCAGGACGACGACGCCCGATGGCTTCGCGTCGCGGCGCTTGAGCATCGCTGCGACCGGGGCCATCGACGCCACGCCACCGGCGGCAGCAGCCTCGGCGCGCTTGAGCTTAAGCCGCAGCGTCGCGGCCGCCGCATCGGCCGGCGTCGCGCCGGCGAGCATCAGCGCGAAGCCGTACGGGATGCGCGGGATGTCCGGCGTCGCGTCAGAGTCCAGCGCCGCGCTGCGGTGCGCGTCCCAGCGCAATGCGGGATGCACCGCGCGCAGCGCGCCGGCGCGCGCGCACGACTCCAGCGCGGCGCCGGCTGTGGCTTCGCCGAGCAGCAGCTCCAACTCGCGGCGCAGCCGCTCGCCGCCGATCGCCGCGATGTAGCGCACGCCGTCGCGCAGGAGCGCCGACGTGTGCGCGTCGAGCGAGAAGCCGAGACGGGCCGCGTAGCGGAACGCCCGGAAGATGCGCGTGGCGTCGTCGCGGAACGACGCGTCGTGGAGCACGCGCACGGTGCGCGCCGCGATGTCCGCGACGCCGCCGCACGGATCGAGCAGTGCGGCGCGGCCATCGAGGCGCAGGGCGATCGCGTTCATCGAGAAGTCGCGTCGGCGCAGGTCCTCGCCGATGCTTGCCGACGCGACTTTCGGGAGCGCGCCGGGGCGGTCGTAGGTCTCGCGCCGCGCAGTCGCCGCGTCGATGCGCAGGCCGCCGACAGCCAGACTGGCGGTGCCGAAGCGCGCGTGCGCCGTGATCTTCGCGGCCGGCAGGGCGCGGCGGACGAGCGCCACCGCGTCGCCGGCGACCGCCAGGTCGAGATCGACGATCGGCCGGTCGAGCAGCAGGTCGCGCACAGAGCCCCCGACGGCGAAGACGCCGGCGTCCGCCTGCGCCGCGATCTCCCGCACGGCGGAGCGCGTCTCGGCGGGCAGCGAGGCCAGCAGCCGGGCGCGCAGACTCGCGGCGGAAGGAGCGCTGGTTGTCATCGGGGGCAGTATAGGCAGAGGTTCGGCTTGACAGTCCTACCAAGGGGTACCTATGATCAACGCGGTCTGGCGGCCAACAGGGTTCGATCGGGCGGAGCGTAGGGGAAGGAACCCCGATGGCCGCAGCCGACGTGAGCGGGAGCGCGATCGGAGCGCGGGTGCTGGTGCACCCGGCACCGGGCCAGATCTCCGCCTCCATGTTGGATTGCCGCATACGACCGCCTGGTGCGGTCGATTTTGTTTTTCGGGCCAGCAGGGCCGGCGCTCCCCGCGCGAGAGGTAGGAACTTGCCAGACTGGAAGGAACTCGAGGCCCGGCTGCACCTCAAGTTCAAGAACCCCAGTCTGCTCAAGCAGGCGCTGATCCATACTTCGTACCTGAACGAAAATCCGGGGATCGACCTGGGCTCCAACGAGCGGCTGGAGTTCCTGGGCGACGCGGCGCTGGGCGTGGTCGTGGCGCAGCAGCTGTACAACGAGTATCCCGACGTTGACGAGGGCAAGCTGACGGAGCTGCGCGCGCACCTGGTGCGCCGCGACACGCTGGCGCGGGCTGCGGCGCGGTTCGAGCTGGGTGAGTACCTGCAGCTGGGCAGGGGCGAGGAGGCGGCCGGCGGCCGCCGGCGGCCGACGAACATGGCGCGGGCGTACGAGGCGGTCGTGGGCGCCATCTTCCTCGACGGCGGGATCGCCAGCGTGCGGGCGTTCGTGCGGCGCAGCCTGAAGGACGAGCTGCAAGCGCTGCGCAAGAAGGGGATGCCGCACGACCCGAAGTCGCGCCTGCAAGAGGTCATCCAGTCGCGCTGGCAGACGACGCCGGCGTACAAGCTGCTGAAGACGGAAGGACCCGATCATGCGCGGCGTTTCACGGTGCAGGTGATGGTGAGCGGCAAGCCGCTGGGCGTGGGCGAGGGACGCAGCAAGCAGATGGCGGAGAAGGAAGCGGCACAGCACGCGCTGGACGAGCTAGAGACGCAGGAGATCGCCTAGATGTACCTGAAGCGGCTGGACGTGCAGGGGTTCAAGAGCTTCGCCAACAAGACGGCGATGCAATTCACGCCGGGCGTGACCTGCGTCGTCGGCCCGAACGGCACCGGCAAGACGAACGTCGCCGACGCGCTGCGCTGGGTGCTGGGCGAGCACGCGAGCCGCACGATCCGTGCGCGCAAGACCGAGGACGTGATCTTCGCGGGCAGCGACAAGCGCGCGGCCATGGGCGTCGCCGAGGTCAGCATCACCCTCGACAACAGCACGCACTGGCTGCCCATCGAGTTTGACGAGGTGATCGTCACGCGCCGGGCCTACCGCAGCGGCGAGAACGAGTACCTGATCAACAACACGAAGGTGCGGCTGCGCGATGTCGTGGAGCTGTTCCAGCGCGCCCAGGTGGGCCAGAACAGCTACGCGTTCATGGGCCAGGGCATGGTCGAGCAGGTGCTGAGCCTGCGTCCGGAAGACCGCCGGGCGCTCATCGAAGAGGCCGCGGAGGTGCGCATCTACCGCGGCAAGCTGGAGGACGCGCAGCACAAGCTGAAGGCGACGCGCGAGAACATGGACCGCGTCCGGCTGCTCGTCCGCGAGATCGAGCCGCGCATCACGCAACTCGAGCGGCAGGCCGGCCGCGCGGTGAAGTACCAGGAGCTTGCGCGCGAACTCGCCTCGACGCTGCACGTCTGGTACTCGCACCAGTGGCAGGAAGTGAATTCGACGCTGCTCTCCGCCATGACGGCGCAGGACCAGCGCAGCGAGGACTTCGAGCGCGTGAAGGCCGACGCGAAGGCGTGCGAGGACGGCCTGGCGCAGCTCCGCGCCGCCATCGACGAGCGGCGCCGCGAGATCGCCATCCGCGAGGAGCGGCTGCGCAAGCTGCAGGACTACGTGCGCGACCTGGAGCGCCGTGCGGCGCTGGATAGCGAGCGCAGCACGATGCTGGCCGCGCGCATCGAGGAGCTGGCCGCGGAGCTTGCGTCGCTGCGCGCCGACGAGGCGGCGCAGGACGCCGCGGGCGCCGCGCCCGACCTCAGCGAACTGGAGACGAAGCTGACGGAGTCGCGCGCCGAGCTGGCGCGCCACCGCGAGCGCCTCGGCGTCGTCGAGAAGGAGCTGTCGGCGCTGCAGCGCGCGGCGTTCAGCGAGGAGCAGGCGGCGGCGCGCGCGCTGGTATCCGTCGAGGACCTGTCGAAGCGGATCATCGACGCCGCCGACACCGCGGCGCGGCTGCGGCGGGAGCACGACTCTTCCGGCGATGAACGGCGCAAGATCCTCGCCGAGCTTGCCGCCTGGGCGAAGGACTACGCTCGCGCCGCGCAGCAACTGGCGCTGGCGGCGCCGGGTCTCGGAGCGGCGATTGAGGATCGCGCTGCCGAGACGCGGTCGATGGAGTCCGCCCGGGCGCAGCAGTTTGCGCTGGAGGAGGAGCTGCGGTCGCTGCGCAGCCAGATCGACGCGGCGCAGATCCGCATGGAGATGATCGAGACGCTGGACGCGCCGGCGCAGGCGCCGGACGCCGGCGTCCGGGCGATCCTGGAGGCGGGCGGCGTCATCAAGCGCGAGAGCGTGGCCGCGGACATGGAGCTGCGCGGCGTGCGCGGCCTGGTGGGCCAGGTGATCCGCGTGCCCGCGGGGCTGGAGAAGGCGATCGAGGCGGCGCTCGCGGAGAACCTCTTCGCGGTGATCATGGACCGGCAGGCGGACGTGAAGCAGGCCGTCGACCTGCTGCTCGCGGGCGATGCGGGCCGTGCGACGATCTACGCGCTGGACAGCTTCCAGGAGTCGCGCCCGCTCAACCTGATCAAGGAGAAGGGCATCGTCGGCGTGGCGTCCGGGCTGGTGCGCTGCGACAGCCGCTACCGCAAGCTGATCGATACGCTGCTGGGTCGCACCGTGATCGTCGAGGAGCGCGCGCTTGCGGAGCGTGTCGTGCGCCGCGGACTCGCGGGCTCCGTCGCGACGCTCGACGGCGTGCTCGTGCGGCCGGTCGGCTCCGTCGCGGCGGGCTCGCTGGCGGCGGTGCAGGCGTCGTTCGCGCGCGAGCGCGAGCTTCACGACCTGCCGGCGGAGCTGGAGCGGCTGCGGCCGCTGGTCGAGCAGCACGAGGCGGCGCTGCGAGATGCGGCGCGCCAGCAGGAGGAGTCGCAGCGGAAGGTGGCGGAGGGTACGGCCGCGATCGAGGGGCTGCGCGAGCAGAAGAACAGCGCGGAGAAGGAGCTGGCGGGCGCGCGCGGCAGGCTGCCGGCCTTCCGCACGCGGCTGCACGCCCACGCGGCCGCTAAGGGGCAGCGCGACGCCCAGATCGAGAAGCTGCGCGCGCGCCGCGACAGCGCCGAGCAGGAGCGCGAGCTGCGCGCCACGGAGGCACGGGACGCCGCGGCGCGCGAACAGCAGGCGCGCCAGGGCCTGGCGGCGCTGGAGACGGAACGGACAGCGCTCGCCGAGCAGGTGTCGGTGCACGCCACGGCGGTCGCGGAGCTGGACGGGGCACTGCGATCCGAGCGCCAGCTTACCGAGGCGGAGCGCATCGCCCGCGAGCGGCTGGCGCGGCAGATTGCCACGAAGGACCAGCAGCGCGCGCAGTCGCAGCAGGAGTCGCAGGCTGTGGCGTCGCGGCTGGCGACCACGCAGCGCGAACTTGGCGAGAAGACGGTCGAGGTCGATGCGCTGCGAGAAGAGCTGGAGCCGGCCCGGCAGGAGCTGTCGCAGTTCGAGTCGCGCGAGCGCTCGATGGCCGCGCAGCTCGCCGAGTCGAACGAGAAGCTGCGCTCCGCCGAGCGCGCGCTGGTGGACTGCGAGAACGACGTCCGCATGCGGCGCGACGAGCTGGAGTCGCTGCGGGAGAGCCTGCAGAACGAGGGCTTCGTCGCCACCGCCGACGGCGAGATCGAACGGCTGCCGGCGCCCGAACCGGAGCCGGAGTTCGAGGCGGCAGAGGAGTACGCGACGGCGAGCGGAGATCTGCCGAAATGGCTCCGCTCCGACGACAGCGGCGGCCTGCCGCCGATCCGCGGCGGCTCGACGATCAACCCGACGGAGGTGCGCGACCGCATCGCGGAGTTGCGCGCGTCGATCCGCTCGCTGGGGCCGGTCAATGAAGAAGCGGCGACGGAGTACGAAGAGAGCCGCGAGCGGTACGACTTCCTCTCCGGCCAGCTCAACGACCTGTCGCAGGCCGAGGGGCAGCTGCACGAGGCGATCGGCGAATTGGAGACGGTGATCCGCGAGCGCTTCCGCACGACGTTCAAGACGGTGAACACCGAGTTCGAGCGCTACTTCAGCGCCTTTTTCCGCGGCGGCACCGCCCGCCTGGAGTTGGGCGAGCCCGACGAGAACGGCCTGCCGGGCATCGAGATCATCGCGCAGCCGCCGGGCAAGAAGCTGGGGTCGATGGCGCTGCTCTCGGGCGGCGAGCGCTCGCTGACGGCCGTGGCGCTGCTCTTCGCGCTGCTGCAGGCGAATCCGTCGCCGATCTGCGTGCTGGACGAGGTGGACGCGGCGCTGGACGAGGCGAACGTGGGCCGCTTCGTCGAGGAGTTGCGGGCGCTGTCCGAGCGCACCCAGTTCGTCATCATCACGCACAACCGGCGCACGATCGAGACCGCGGACACGATCTACGGCGTCTCGATGGGCGCGGACAACGTCTCGCGCGTCCTCAGCCTGCGACTGGCGGACGTGGAGAAGGATCTCATCGACTAGCCTCCGGCCGCGGCGTCCGGATCGCACGGCCGGGGACGTTCGCGCTCCGCGGCTGCTCGCGCCCTTCACCCCTCCTCAGCCAGCCGATAGAATGCGCCGAACCAAGGAGGACCTCCCTGCTACGCATCTTCAAGCGCACGAAAGAGACCGACGAGAAGACCGAACACGCGCTCGAACGCACCCGCAAGGGGTGGTTCAGCAGCATCTCCGGGCTCTTCGACCGCGGCAAGATCGATGACCAGGTCTGGGAGCAGCTGGAAGAGCTGCTGATCGGCGCGGACACCGGCGTCTCGACGACGCACAAGATCCTGACCGCGGTGCAGCTGCGCGTCGAGCAGGAGCGCATCAAGGATGCCGGGGAGGTCCGCCAGCTCCTGAAGGACGAGCTGGTCGCGACGCTACGCGGCGGGCATGCGAAGGGCCGCATCTGGGGCGAGGAGGAGTCGCCACCGCCGGACCGGCCCGCGGTCGTGCTGGTCGTCGGCGTCAACGGCACCGGCAAGACGACGAGCGTGGCGAAACTGGCGCAGGCGTACCGCGAGGACGGCGAGAAGGTCGTCGTGGCCGCCGCCGACACGTTCCGCGCCGCAGCTATCGAGCAACTGAAGGCGTGGGGCGCGGTCGTCGGCGCCGACGTGGTCGCGCACCAGCAGGGCGCCGACCCCGGCGCCGTGGTGTTCGACGCCATGACCGCGGCGGAGAGCCGCAAGGCCGACGTCCTGCTGATCGACACGGCGGGCCGGCTGCACACGAAGTTCAACTTGATGGAGGAGCTGGGCAAGATCCGCCGCGTCATCGAGCGCAAGCTGCCGGAGGGTCCGGACGAGGTGATGCTGGTGCTGGACGCGACGACCGGCCAGAACGCGCTGGTGCAGGCGAAGGCGTTCGCCGAGGTCGTGCCGATCACGGCGCTCTGCTTGACGAAGCTGGACGGCACCTCGAAGGGCGGCATTGTCTTCGCCGTCTCGGACCAGCTGCAGATTCCGGTACGCTTCATCGGCACCGGCGAGAAGCCGGAGGACCTGACGCCGTTCGATGCGGAGGAGTTCGTCGAAGCGCTGTTCCAGTAGGACCGCCCGGGGCACGGATGCCCGGCGGGGAAGCAGGAGGCCATCCCGGACGTTGCCAGCAGACACCCGGTCGCAGGCCCGTTTCCGTACCGGTGTTAGACTCGCCCGTGCGGCGCGTTTAGGCTTAGAGGCCGAATGAGCGAAGCTATCCGATGGTGGTTGATCCTGCAGGTGGTGGCGCTGCCGCTGCTGCCGCTGTGCCTCGCGCTGTTCCGGCGGCTGCCGGACCGCGGCTACGCGCTCTCGAAGCCGTTCGGGCTGCTGGCGCTGGGGTACGTGTTCTGGCTGCTGAACAGCCTGCAGGTGCTGCCGAACTCCAACGCGGGCGTTGTCTTCGCCCTCGTCCTCCTGATCCTCGTGTCGGCGCTCTTCGCGTATCGCGAGCGCGAGACGCTGCCAGCGTGGCTGCGCGAGCACTGGCAGTACATCGCCGGCGTCGAGGTGCTGTTCCTCGTTGTCTTCTTCGTCGCGGTGTGGCTGCGCTCGATGGTCGGGCAGATCTCCGGCACCGAGCAGCCGATGGACCTGATGTTCATCAACGCCACGCTGCGGGCGGACCACTTCCCGCCGAAGGACCCGTGGCTCTCGGGGCATGACGTCGCCTACTACTACTTCGGCTACCTGATGGTGATGATGGTCGGGCGGCTGGCGGGCGTCGCTTCCGACGTCTCGTACAACATCGGCCTGGCGATGATCGCAACGATGGCGCTGGTCGGCGCGGCGGGCCTGGTCTACAACCTGGTCCAGATGCGCGAGTCGAGCGACCCGGCGAAGGCCGCGCGCCGCTTCAACTGGCGCCCGCCCGTGTTCGGCATCGCCGGCGGGCTGATGCTGGTGGCGATGGGCAACCTCGTGTGGGTGTTCATGTTCAGCTCGGCGTACGGCATCGGCGGCAAGGGGCTGTACGACTTCGTCGACGTGTCGGGGCTGGCGCCGGACGTGGTGAAACACGCCTGGTACCCGGCGCCGTTCTTCGGGTTCTTCAACGCGTCGCGCATCTATCCGATCAACCACCAGGATTTCCGGGTGATTACCGAGTTCCCCATGTTCAGCTTCCTGCTGGGCGACCTGCACCCGCACGTGATGGCGCTGCCGTTCGTGCTGCTCGTCGTCGGCGCGGCGATCTCGCTGTACCGCAGCCCGGAGCCGCTGGACATCACGTTCTGGCTGCAGCGCCCGCTAGCGCTCGTCGCCTCGGCGATGCTGCTGGGCGGTCTCGCATTCATCAACACCTGGGACATCGCTGCGCTGACGTTCGTAGTCGTGCTGACGGCGTTCGTCAGCAACTTCGTGCGCGTGCGTGCGCTCACGCTCGACCTGTTCGTGCAGATCGCGTCGTTCGCGGCGCCGCTCGTGCTGCTGGCGCTGCTCATGTTCTCGCCGTTCCTGATCTCGATCGCGGGCAACTCGCAGGCCGATGGCGTCGGCGCCGTGGTGTCGAGCCAGGGCGTGCCGGTGCCCGCCACGCGGCCGTTCCACCTGCTCCTGTTCTGGGGGCCGCTGTTCACGCTGGTGCTCCCGCTCATCGGCGCGCGGATCCTGGCGCAGCGCGAGCGCGTGACGGGCCTAGTAGCCGCGCTGGCGGCCGCGCCCGGCGCGCTGGTCGTGGCGGGGTGGCTGCTGCTGTTCCTGTTCCAGAAGGCGACTGACAACAGCAAGCTCGGCGCTGGCGCCGGCGGGCTTGGCTCGCAGGTGGCGGACCGCGGCACCGGCTGGATCACGGCGCTGTTCCTCGTGGCGGCGCTGGCGGCGGCGGTCGTGGCGATCTGGCTGGAAGTGACAGCCCGCGGCGAACGCGACGAGCGCGAGGGCCCAGTCTTCGCGCTCAGTATTGCGGCGGTGGCGCTGCTGCTGACGCTGGGCACGGAGTTCTTCTACGTCGGCGACGTCTTCAACAACCGCATGAACACCGTCTTCAAGCTGTACTACGAGGCGTGGCTGCTGCTGGCTATCGCGGGCGGCTTCTCGTTGTACTACCTGGCGAGCGCGCGCTTCACGTTCCCGCGGGCGAAGGCGTATCGCGCCGCCTGGGGCGCGGCCGTGGTGGTGGTGCTTGCGGGCGCGGCGCTGTACCCGCTGGGCGGCACGTTCAACCGCATCCGGCCGTACGACGCCAAGGGGAACCGCTCGTCGGGCGACGGCGAACTGGCGGGCCTCGGCCACTTCCCGCAGGACGACCTGAAGGCGTTCGCGTGGCTCGATGACCGCGCGCAGGGCCAGGACCTGGTGATAGCGGAGGCGGTGGACGGCGACTACAAGGATGGCGGGCGCGTGTCGATGGCCACCGGCCTGCCGACGATCATCGGCTGGCAGGGGCACGAGGACCAGTGGCGCAGCGGCACCTGCAAGCCGTGCGCCGGGCGATTCCAGGACGTGCAGACGCTCTACAAGACGACCGACGCCAACGTGATGCGGCAGCTGCTGCAGAAGTACAACGTGACGTTCGTCTACGTCGGCGAGTTGGAGCGCAGGCTCTACGGCGCGGCGGGCATGGAGAAGTTCAAATCGCTCCAGGTAGCGTTCACGTCGGGAGCGGTTACGATATACCGAACCAAAGGTGTTAGCGGCGAGGTTGAGGCTGCCCAATGAGCGAGCAAGATCCGCAGGTTCCGTACAGCGGCACGACCGGGGAGCGCCTCAAGGCATTCGCGCTGAGCGCTGATGCCCGCGACCGCATCTCCACCGCCGCCGCGCGGTACTGGGAGCTTTCGGCGTACGCGCTTATCGCGATCGTTGCGGCGGCGCTGCGCTTCTGGCGCCTGGGCGACCGCGCGATGCACCACGACGAGAGCCTGCACAGCTTCTTCGCCTGGGGCTTCACGAAGTCCCTGCGCGACTTCGTGACGTTTGACGGGCCGCAGGATACTTACCTGCACGTGCCGTTCATGCACGGGCCGTTCCAGTTCATCGGCAACGGGCTGATGATGACGATCTTTCGCGAGGGCGACTACCAGGCGCGCATCCTGGCCGCCACGATGGGCACCGGGCTGGTGCTGCTGCCGTTCCTGTTCCGCAAGCAGCTCGGGACGATCGGCGCTCTAGCCGCGTCGGTGTTCATCGCGATCTCGCCGACGCTCCTCTACTACAGCCGCTTTACGCGCGAGGACATCTACACCGCGTTCTGGACGTTCGGCCTTGTCGTCTTCATGTGGCGCTACATAGCCACCAAGCAGGATCGCTTCCTGTTCCTGACGGCGGCGTTCATGGCGTTCTCCTTCTGCACGAAGGAGACCACGTTCATGACGGTCGGCGCGTTCCTGGTGTTCCTTGACTACATGCTCGCCGGCCACATCGCCGAGAAGATCCGGGCGAAGTCGCCGATGTCCGAGGTGACGTTCGTCGCGCTCTACATCGGCCTGATGTTCGTCTCCTGGGCGATCGCGCTGGCGTGGCCGTTCATCGAAGGCTGGCGACAGAAGTACGATCTGGACGAAATGCCTGCCGAGGCCACGCTGCTGATCGTGATGGGCACGCTGGCGGCGCCGATGTACTCCGCGTCGGTGCAGATGCTGCCATTCTTCGGGAAAGAGTGGCGTAACCGCGCCGGCGAGAACGGCCACTCGCACATCGCCGCGCAGGAATGGAAAGTCGCGCTCACGACAATCATCATCATGGTCGGCGCGTCCTCGGCGCTCGGCCTGATGTGGAAGCCGCGCACGTGGCTGATCGCCGCCGCCTGCTTCTGGGTGCCGTTCGTCCTGCTCTACACCACGTTCTTCGCCAACCCGCCGGGCTTCCTCTCGGGCATGTGGGGTTCGATGGACTACTGGCTGAGCCAGCAGGACGTGCGGCGCGGCAACCAGCCGGATTACTACTACTTCATTACGATCCCGGTCTACGAGTTCGTGCCGCTGCTGCTGGCGCTGGCCGGCGGAGCGTACTACGCGATTCGCGGCAAGCTCACGAATGGGCTGATGGTGGCGGGCGCGCTGGCGCTGATCCTGGTGCTGCTGATCCTGCCGCCCGGCCCGATCGTGCAGAAGGTATCGCTGTTCCACATCGTGCTGCCGTTCAGCATCGTGCTGCTCGCCATTTTCTCGTTCAAGATGGACGTGCTGAACCGCTTCCTGCTGTTCTGGGCGGTGATCACCGCGTTCGCCCTGACGGTGGCGGGCGAGAAGATGCCGTGGCTGAACGTCCACATCGCGCTGCCGCTGGCCGTCGTCGCCGGGCGGTTCCTGGGCGAGATGGTGGAGCACAGCGACCTGCGGCCGGACCTGCCGAAGCTGGAGCGGCTGGCGCCGTTCCTGTACGCCGCGGTCGCGTCCGCGCTGTGCATCCTCGTGTTCGTGATCGTCGGGCCGTTCGCGCCGGCGTCGGCGGGCGGCTGGCTGCTCGTAGTGGTGGCGGCGGTGGCGGTGTACTGGGCGTACTCAGGCTACAGCCGCAAGACGGCGATGCAGGTGGCGCTCGTCGGCGGCTGCGCCGCGCTCAGCGTCTTCTCGCTGCGCGCCGGCATCCTGGCGTCGTTCGGGCATCCTGATCTCTCGCCGTCGATCATGGACACGTTGGCGCGGAAGGATCACGGCGACGTGCCGGTGGAGCTGCTGGTGTACACGCAGACCTCCGGCGACATTCCGATCTTGCGTGACAAGATCGGGCAGTACGCCAAAGAGTCCGGGCAGGACAAGAACGTGTCCATCGTCGTCGACAGCACGGAAGGCTACACCTGGCCCTGGGCTTGGTACCTGCGTGACTATACGAAAGTGTCGTGGACGGGCATCACCGCCGGTTACACGCCTCCCACGGCAAACTCGATCCTGCTGATCGACAAGAGCAACGCCAACAACGTGCAGCTCGGCGGCAACTACGGTGAGGGCATCACGTACCACCACCGGCGCTGGTTCCCGGAGGACTATCGCGGTATCGATGGCAAGTACTCGACGCGCGACTTCTTCACCGACCTGTTCTCGACCGCCGACTTGAGGCACTGGCTCGACTACTGGGTGCGCCGCACGCCGCCGAGCCAGCTCGGCACGGTCGACGGTGTGGCCTTCTTCCCGAAGGGCTTCGCGGACATCCCAAAGGCGCCCGTGGGGCCGACAGTGAAGACCGAGGGTACGCAGACGGTGATCGGCAGCCCCGGCTCGGCGCCGGGCCAGCTGGCGCAGCCGGCTGACGTCGCGCTCGACGCGCAGGGGAACATCTACGTCGCCGACACGAACAACAATCGCATCCAGAAATTCGACGCGCAGGGAAACTTCGTCGCGCTGGCAGGCGGGTTCACATCGCCGGACGTGACGATGACGCAGCCGTGGTCGATGACGGTCGCGGCGGACGGCACGGTGTTCGTCGCGGACACCTGGGACCACAAGATCCTCAAACTCGACTCCGACCTGAAGAAGGTGAAGGAGTGGGGCGGCGGCGGCCAGGTCGATGCGGGCGGCGATCCGAAGAAGCTCTTCGGCCCGCGCGAGATCGTGCTGAACGCCGCCGGGAACTTGCTGGTCAGCGACACGGGCAACAACCGCATCATCGAGTACACGCAGGACGGCGATGTCGTGCGCCAGTTCGGCTCGAAGGGCTCGTCCGGCGGCGCGCTGGAGTTCCAGGAGCCCGTGAGCGTCGTTACCGACGCGGCAGGCGACATGTGGATCGCCGACTTCTGGAACAAGCGGATCGTCCACCTGGACAAGGACCTGAAGCTGAAGGGCCAGATTAGCATCCCGACGTGGGGCAGCACGGCCGTAACCGATCGCCCGTACTTGGCGCTGCTGCCGGACGGCCGCCTGCTGGCGACTGATCCGGACCCGTGCACGACCGCTCCGACCTGCCCGACGCCGCAGGACGGCAAGATCCTGGTGTTTAACGCCGACGGCTCGGCGGCGGGCAGCTACGCCGTCCCGAAGGAGGGCGGGAGCGCGCTCGTGCGGCCGACGGGGCTCGCGACCGACGGCACATCGGTGCTGGTGTCGGACGCGGCGGCGGCAGTGGTGCGGAAGATCGCGCTGAGCGAGATAGTAAAGTGACATAACGGCGACAAGCGGCCCGCGCGCTCGATACTAAGCGCGGGCCGCTTGTCGTCCGGATGCCGGCCGGCGTGGCATGTGTGTGCCGGTCGAACCTATAATTCCGCTGGTCCCGTTGCCGAACATAAAATGGATGCACACGTTCGGCGAGTTCCGCCTGTTCCCTTAGGGAGTTCCGCTTGCTGAAGAGCCGGGGATTCTGGATCGGCATCATCGTCTCCGCCGTGCTCATCGGCCTGTTCGTGCGCAGCACGGACTTCGGCGAGATGAAGCGGGCGTTCGAGGAGGCCAACTACTGGCTGGTGGCCCTGTCGCTGCCTGTCTACTTCCTGGGCCTCTGGGTGCGGACCATCCGCTGGCAGTACCTGCTGCGGCCGGTGAAGAAGGTACCCGCGCTGCGGCTCTACCCGGTCGTCCTCATCGGCCTGATGGCGAACAACCTGATCCCGGCGCGGGCCGGCGAGCTGGCGCGCGCGTACGTGCTGGGCGAGCGGGAGAAGATCAGCAAGACGACCTCGCTCGGCACGATCGCCGTCGACCGCCTGTTCGACGGCGTCACGCTGGTGCCGATGATGCTCATCGTCGCGGCCTTCGCGGGCGGCGATACGAGCTTCCCCGTCGGCTTCGGCCATAGCCTTAACTTTGCGGGCCTGGGCGTCGTCATGGCGGTGCTGTTCGGGGCGGCGCTGGGCGTGCTGTTCTATCTGGCGCTGTCCGACAGTGGCCGCCACCTGCTGCATCGCTTCGTCCACCGCTTCGCTCCGGCGAAGGTGAAGCCGCAGGTCGAGGGCATCTTGCTCTCGTTCTTCGAGGGGCTGCACGCTCTGCGGAGCCCGGTAGACCTGGGCGTGGCGTGGGTGATGTCGGGCGTGTCGTGGACGCTCGAGGCGACCATGTACTACATCGTGGCGCGCGCGTTTGGCATCCACGAAGGATTCCACATCTTCCTGCTGCTGACCGCTGCCGCGAACCTCGCTATCGCGATCATCGCGTCGCAGGGCGGCATCGGGCCGTTCGAGCTGGTCGTCTCGAAGACGATCGTCGCGTTCGGCGCGGCGGGAGCCAGCGGCGACGGCCTGAAGAAGCTGGCCGACGCGTACGCTATCGGCCTGCACGCGACGCTGCTCATCCCGGTCGTGATCATCGGTCTCATCCTCATGTGGTCGATGAACCTGACGCTCGGCGACATGCTCAAGAGCCGGTCGGATGACGGGGCACCGCCTCCTGACGCCGCGGACGAGCCGGGCGGCCGCGTGGTGCGTCCCGCGACACCGGCGGTGGAAGGGAACGTGCGCAAGTGAAGGTGGCGATCGTCGGGGGCGGCGTGGCCGGCATGACCACGGCGTACCGGCTGATGCAGGGCGGCCACCAGGTTGCGCTGTACGAATCGAGCCCGGAGCTGGGCGGGCTGGTGCGCACGTTCGAGGTCGGCGGCAGCCGCCTCGAGGCGTACTACCACCACATCTTCAGCACGGACACCACCTGCATCGACCTGATCAACGAGCTCGGCGTTGGCGACCGGCTCAAGTGGGTGGAGTCGAAGGTCGGCTGGTTCGAGGACGGCAAGCTCTACCCGTTCGTCACGCCGATCGACCTGCTGCGCTTCGCGCCGCTGCCGCTGCTGGATCGCGTGAAGCTGGGCCTCATGGGCCTGCGGCTGCGCCGCCGCGAGGAGTGGGCCGAGTTCGAGCAGATCACCTGCAAGGACTGGATCGAGAAGAACGTCTCGAAGAAGGTCTTCGAGAAAGTGTGGGGGCCGCTGCTGAAGGGCAAGTACGGCGACGCCTTCGACCAGGTCGCCATGGCGTGGCTGTGGAGCAAGATCCACCTCCGCATGCAGTCGCGCGAAGGCGGCCCCATGCAGAAGGAGCACCTCGGCTACCTGATGGGCAGCTTCTGGGTGTACATCGATGAACTGGAGCGCCGCCTGCGCGAAGGCGGCGTCGAGATCCACACCAGCACCAGGGTCGAGCGCATCACGGCGGAGGGCAACCGCGCGACCGGCATCGTGCTGGCCGGCGGCGCGCAGGTGGCGGCCGACGCGGTGGTGGCGGCCCTGCCGTCGCTGCTGTTCAAGAAGATGGCTCCGCCGCTGCCGGACGACTACGCGCAGCGGCTCGAACACGTGCAGTGGCAGGGCGCGGTGTGCATGGTCGTCACGATGAAGCGATCGCTCTCCGGCACGTACTGGATGAACATCGGCGACCGGAGCATGCCGTTCCTGGCGCTGATCGAGCACACGAACTTCATCGGCCCGGAGCAGTACGGCGGCAACCATATCCTCTACATCTCGAACTACCTGCATCAGGGGCACGAGTACTTCGACATGGACGAGGAGCAGCTCTGGGCGATCTTCGAGCCGGCGCTCAAACGCATCAACCCGGAGTTCTCGTCCGACTGGGTGACGCAGAAATGGTTGTTCAAGGCCCCGTACGCGCAGCCCGT
>Ga0315281_10000085_pt1 | contig 107581 bp, 123 predicted proteins | sample YL17G07_0_MG_FD_204540 | JGI IMG/M metagenome (GOLD analysis project Ga0315281, IMG submission 204540) | Sediment microbial communities from Yellowstone Lake, YNP, Wyoming, USA - YL17G07_0 | ecosystem: Environmental > Aquatic > Freshwater > Lake > Sediment | place: USA: Wyoming | collected...
TCTCTCTGTCGGCCTTGCTAACTTGGTAGAGTTCACCAGTAAACATCAAGTTGTCCCAAGCAGAGAGATCATCATAAATGTTAGAAATTTCCGGCACTATTCCCACATGCCTTTTGGCGGCAATAGTCTGGCTCTGAATGTCGTATCCGAAGATTCTTGCGGTTCCATCGCTTGGCTTGGTTAAGCTGGTGAGCAATCTTATTGTGGTGGTTTTGCCTGCACCGTTTGGTCCTAAGAATCCGAAGATTTCGCCTTGTTCAACCTCAAAGTTTATGTGATCTACTGCCAAAAGATCATCGTAATATTTCGTCAGATTTATCGCTTCTATTGCACTACCCATGTCTTGTCACTCCACCAACTTTCCAACCTAAAAATGGGGGGTAAATGAAGATGTTTGCTGATCCATTGTTTGAGACCATCGATTCTGTGCCAACTTTCCCAATCGTTCATCAAGCACCACCCTAAGCTTCAGGCTTAGATGTTTTTCAACTTTGCATTTCCTTGATCTTCTCTTCCACAGCCTTGAGCTCATTCTTCAGCTCGTCTGCATAACTCTTCAGCTTCTCCATCTTCTCGGCTTTCGTTAAAAACCGTCTTCTGTAACCGTGCCCCTCTCCATGCATACCACATCCACAGTAGTCCTCATGCCTCCCATGATGCCCACCGCAACCACATTCTTCGTCCATATCTTATCTCACCTCGATTTTCTTCCTAATACTATTAGAAGTAAAGCATTTAAACTATCAAGTTTATAGCAAGATAGTTACTATTAATAGTTGAAGTGATTGTACGTGCACAACCGAAAGGATCCCGTCTGCCTCTGTCCTCTTGAAGGAGTCATAGACGTGATAAGCAAGAAATGGACGCTTTTGATCGTCAACGTCATAGGCAATCATGGTCGGGCCCGTTTCAACAAGCTCATGCAAGAACTGCGCGGCATCAGTCCAAAGACTCTTGCAGACACGTTGAAGCAACTTCAGGAAGAAAGATTAATCAATAGAGAATCCTTTGCCGAGATACCTCCGCGTGTAGAGTACACATTAACGAGTGACGGCAAGAGGTTGAGAGAGGCGATAATGCCTATTCTGACGTGGGCCGCGACGAGGAAAAACTCAAAGAGCAAGTGTTCCAAGACGTACTGCAAGATGCCTGGACACCGAATTGGAAAGAGAGCGTCCTTGAAAAAAGAGAACTCGTGATTCTCAAAGAACAGATCTTCTGACGTTGAACCAGCCTCTTACACCATGACCTGAAGGAATTTCCCGCATACGACCTCGACAATCATGAGGAGTGAGATGCGAGCAATTCCATCTTCTTTTCGATATTGGTGCGCGCGAAGGAAAATGCGAACAACTTGGTCATGTGTTTCATGACACGTTTTCAGTCGAGTTTATAAGAGCGACGAGCGGTTAATATCACATCAATGTAATATTACAATACGGTGATATTATGGCTGACCAAGCAATGACAACGCATGTCAGGTTTTTTGTGGCTTTTGCCCATCCGATAAGGTTGCAGATCCTCGAAGAGCTTAAAGGCGGAGAGAGATGCGTCTGTGAATTGGTCCAGTCAGTCAAGGGTGCAAGCCAATCGCAGGTTTCGAACCATCTTGCATGTCTTAATGACTGCGGGCTGGTGAGCTCGAGGAGAGAGTGGAGAAAAATATACTATAGGCTTGCTGATCCTAAGATAGCACGATTCCTGAAGATTGCCGATGAAATCGCTCCGCGAGTGGCTTCTAGAATCGCGGTGTGTCCTGACATTGCTCCCAATACTGGACAAGAGCGGAGGTGAGAGTTATGACTATTGAAAAATTGACTTTGAAGATTGCGAAGGCAGGAGGCGCCCCTTGTGCGTGCGGTTCATGTGGAGACAGTTTTCAAAAGACGGCTCTGGAGCGTGCATTGATGAGGTTAACTGGGATTTCCAAAGCGAACTTTGACACGATAGGAGGCAAAGTGAAGATTGAATATGACCCAGAGAAAGTCAACCCGCCGAAGATAAATGAGCGTCTGGAAAAGCTCGGCTACCGAATTGAGAACACAGGAGGAGTCTCATGAGAGAATACATTAGAGGAACAGTTCTGCTCGTTCTGGGCATAATATCCACTATAGCAAGCTGGCTAATCTTACAAACCAACGTTGCGTATGCGTCTGTAACTGGCATTGCTCTTGCTTTTATCGCCGTTGCTTGTGGTTACACCATTTACGTCACAGCCCTTCGACTGCTGCTCCGTAAGAGAATAACTGTCCAATTGTTTGTGACCGTTGCAATCGCTGCCTCAATAGCGGCTGGCTACTACATACCCGCAGCGACAGTGGTGCTCATAATTCTAGCTGGAACAACTCTTGAAGACTACGTCCTCTACAGAACTAGAGGTTCGATTGAGAAACTCGTCAATATGAGTCCAAAGACTGCCCTCGTGCGTCGAGATGGAACGGAACTTGAAGTAGCAGTGGAAGACGTCAAATTAGGCGAAACCGTCCTAGTAAAGCCCGGCGACAAAATACCTGTTGATGGAACCGTGGTTTCAGGATATAGCGCCGTTAACCAAGCCGCAATAACGGGCGAATCAATGCCCGCAGAAAAGGCAAAAGGCGATCAAGTGTTTGCGGGCACCATGAACGGAAACGGAGCCTTAGAAATCACAACCGAAAAGATCGCTGAGGACACTACGATCGCTCACATCATTCATCTGGTCGAGGAAGCAGAAGAGAAGAGGGCACCGATACAGAATATCGCAGACAGATTCACCACCTACTTCTTGCCCTTCATATTGACTCTGGCAGTCGTAGTGTTTACAGCTGCCTACTTTCTAGTTGGTCTGCAACCGGCAATTACAAGAACTGTATCTGTCCTTTTGGTGGCGTGTCCCTGCGCATTGGGAGTGGCCGTCCCAGTTGCCGTAGTCGGAGCCATTGGCAACGCCAGCATGAACGGCATAATAATCAAAGGCGGCACAAACATTGAAAAAGTGAAAGATGTCAAATCGGTAGCAATCGACAAAACCGGAACATTAACCATCGGCGAACCAAAAGTCGTTGAGATAAGAACCCTGAACAACCATTCTGAAAGCGAAGTAGTCAAGTATGCGGCAATTGCTGAAAAGTTCTCTGAACATCCCATATCCAAGGCTGTAATAGCGAAAGCTACAGAGTTAGGGGTAATCATTCCAGATCCGACAAAGTTTAAGATTTTACCTGGACGCGGAGTTGAAGCCTACTATGGAAAACAGCAGATTTTGATCGGAAAAGGCATGGCGGGCATGGCATTTACCGAGGAAGAGGACAAGGTAATAAGCGCATTCGAAAACGAGGGAAAAACAGTGCTCCCTGTCATACTGGACAAGCAAGTGATCGGCGTCATTGCCGTATCTGACACCTTGAGAAAAGATTCATCTGAGGCAGTACAGCGGCTCAGACGATTAGGAATCAAGACTGTTATGCTAACGGGGGACAACATGAGAGCTGCCAAGTCTATTGCTGAACAGATAGGCGTTGATGAATTCTACGCGGAGCTTCTGCCAGAACAGAAGGTCGAAATCATAGGAAAAATGAAAAAAGGCAATGTTGTTGCCATGGTGGGCGACGGCGTCAACGATGCTCCAGCATTGGCCAACGCAGACGTTGGATTTGCGATGGGAGCGGCTGGCAGTGACGTAGCGATTGAAACAGCTGACGTAGCATTACTCGGAGACGATCTAACAAAAGTCGAGTACACGATTAGATTGAGTCGAAAAGCCTTTAGCAAAATGAAGATGAACATAGCTTTCTCCATGGCTTGGAACGCCCTTGGATTGACTCTGGCCTCAATGGGCTTATTAGTGCCCATCTTGGCTGCAGTTCTTCAAGAAGCCGGCTGCATATCGGTGATAATCAATTCTGCTCTCCTGTTGTTGTACAAATAGAGTCAAATCCCTCATTCTCCATTTTTGCGTGATAGACTTGCTAGGGGCAGAGTCTAAGCCCAAACCCCAAAAATCACTAGCCAGTTGGTTATTCTTTCAGTATCTCATAGGAAGATGTTATTTTAACTGCGTTCTTCAGCATTCCTCCTACCGAGCAGTATTTTTCTTCAGAAAGGCTTATTGCGCTTTGAACAGCCTCTTCACTAATGTTCTTTCCTTTAATGATATACTTGAGATGGATGCTGGTAAACACTCTTGGCGGTTCATCTTTCCTGTCAGCCGTCATCTCCACCAAGTAGACTGAGAAATTTTGCCTTTTCTTTCTCAAAATTGATACAACATGGTAACTGCTGCATGCAGCTAAACTTGCTAGAACATTCTCCATTGGCGATAGTGCAGTCTCTTCTCCACCATTAGGTATGGGAGCGTCAAAATTAACAGACAGCCCTTTTTCATTTTTCGCTATGAAACGATAGTTTCCTTGCCAAGCTAGAACCATCTTCTTTACCGAAGACATGAGCCTTCTTCTAGTATTGGATCACAAAAATCTTTCTGATGCTGGATTCTCAACTCTGAGTTTGGGAGCAAAACCTATGCTAATAGCGCCCGCAGAAACGTCTTGCAGCAATTCTCCTAGCGCGCGCGACTATACCAAAAAGCTTGTTTGCATCAACTACGGTTCTAGCATCAGCTCACGCCGCGCGCGCCGTATGCCTATTTGGTTTTGCCCCGGAAAGTTTTACACATGCCGTAAATGTCTAAGCGTTGCCCTGTCTACGTGAATTCTGCTTAGCGCGCGCCAACCATAGCGCGCTTTTTCCCAAGTTTTTGCCCCACTTTGTTTCACTGTCCGTCAACCGTAGATTTGGCTTTGTCGCTGACTTCCTTTTAGACCGGCTGAAAACTGGGCTATGTGCGCGCCTCTTTCTGTCCATACGGACAAAGTGTGAAAGCTTAAAAACGTGTGCGATGCGGAATCTAATCATACAGTGAAAATCCTTTTTTAAGTATTCTGTGGCTGCGTCCTCGAGCAAGAGAGGTTAACGTGGCGATAGATGTTCTTTTCTTTGAGACATAAGCGCGCGTGCTAATTTCAGAGCGCTCTAGATCAGCGCTGCCAGAATTTCAACCAGCTTCTCTTTTCTCGAGTACGCTTCATCATTTATGAGTCCGATCAGCTTGTTGGCGATTTTCTGATATGGCTCAATCATTTTGCTAACAAGATAGTCCAGGAACTCGTGCTTTACGGTCTCCAGTGCTTTCTGTTCTTCTTCTTCGTAGACATAAATACAGTCTCCCTTAACTTCGCCGGAGATCTCCAGTTTTTTTCCTGGTAACCACTTGACAGTTAATTCGTAACCCGCGCCTAACTTCTTTTTCAGCCGCTCCAGTTCTTCCTCAACTATTCCTTGGTCCGCGCCGATCAAGATGTTTGTCGCTTCAGCAGTTTCCATCTTCTTCACGAACGATTGAAAGCATTCTAAATACAATTCATGAGTTGACTTGGTGTTAGTTTAAGACTTGTGAATTTGTATTACTAATCGAGAAACCATTCCTAACGCCCTTCGTATCGAAGGCCCGCAAAAAAGGTGATCACAAGTCTCTGGACTGATGAGCGCGCGTTCGCACAACATAAAGAACTGCAAGTTCTGGAAGGAATGATGCAACGATATTGTCCTAAGGCCTAAGCAGCCTGGCAAAGGAAGCGCGCTCACGCGATGTCGTCGCTTGCCTTCATAAATGAGAGTTTTTATATCTAAAACTCTGACATTCTTGAGATCATGAAAGATGCGCAGACGTTCCGGGAAAGCACTTTCTCTGTTTTGAACCCAGACAAGATAAGTGATGGAGCTACCAAAAAGGAAGACTGCTTTCACAATTTCTTCAAAATGAACCGTCCAGTATCAGCAGAAGCTGGGATAACCTACAGAGATGAGAAAGAAAAGAAGTAGGGCCCAGGTGAAGAGGATGTGCTGTGTGCAAAGATAACGACGGGAGGTAGTCCAAACTGAAAGCGAAACTTGGAATACGAATAATTGTCGGTGGCCCCCCAAACTCCGGGAAAAGCACATTTGCCGTCAGCATAGCAATGGCGTTGCGTTCATTTGGCGTTGATGTTTTTGCAAAAGACATTGATCTTGCGTCTGAGACGGTCAAGTATATCACTGGAGAAGAAAGCTGGGAAAAACGACCTAAGGCAAAAAGGGAATGGACAACCTCACTTGCTGAGGAAGCTGCGAAGCAATTCAAGGAAGCTTCGAATGATCATGACGTGGTAATAGGGGATGCGCCAGGAAGGATAACCGAGATCACGCGGATAATTTCGCGAGAAGCTTCTCACAGTATTATTTGCTGCAGATATGATTGCAAAAACGAGATTGGAGAATGGCAGGTCCTTTTTGGATCATTGAAGAAAGAGTTGATTGTCATCGTGACTTCAAAGCTAAGCGGCACAGGAAGCATGTCAGTCAACGGGATAATAAGGGCAACTGTCATCGGTTTGAACAGGAAGCCAAAATCCGACGGAATTGTCAGAGCAATAGCTTGGCAGATTAAACTAAGACTCAAGATCTAGGTGGTGCGCAACTCCTTTAGAGCTGAATCAATTTCTTTTAGGTTGTTTTTCTCATTGCTGAATCTGACGATAGCCGAAAACTCCAGCTCTTTTCCACTCTTGCTCAAAGCTTCGATAGCTTCACTTTGATCCTTAAGTCCGTATCTTTCTATATCATTGAAAACATTTATGGATTCCAAGTCTCCTTCAGGTTCTAGGTAGACATCAAAACCTTTGTGTTTTAGCTTATCGACAATGGTGAGTATTCGCGAGTATTCTTTCTTGGAGTTCACTTTACCGAAATGACGCGAGACCGCAATCCGTGCGGGTTCGAGACCATCAACAGATTCGGTATAGCTTAGTGAAGTATCATCATGTGTAGCGTCAAAAACGTGGACATCAGCTATTGTCTTATCATATTCGATAGAGAACTTCAGCGTGTGCGCAAGATCTCTCATTGAGTCTATTGTAAAGTTGTAGAGGCTCTTGGTTAGTATTAGCTCAATTTGACCGTGGTCGATTGCCCAAATGCAATCAACCTTATCGCCTGGCGAGAAGAATTTCTTAGGCAAATATAGTATTGGTGAATTGCCTCCCCTACTAACACGCGCGCATACTTTCTCCTTCAAAGAATCATCTTTGAAGGATGTTCGGCCTTTCAAGAGGGAGGACAACTTTACACTACCTCAACTCACTACTTAATATCACTACTAAACAATAGTGCATCAGCGACTTATAAACGTTCTTTTTCTTGGTGGTGTTGCGCTTTAGGTTGATAACGCGTGCTCCGAGTTTTCTGAGTCCGTTCTACGGAGCCGACAAAGGCATGTAGTCGCCTCTTCCGAGGCGTTTAGCACAAACACAAGCAGTCTTTGGGACGCTAACCATTCGTCTACTAAAGAATGTTTGAATATCTAGCGCGCGCGCCTTGTAAACTCTCCGTTTGGCAGGGTTCTAAAGGACGTTTTTCCGTGCCCCTATTCATCCAGAAGGCGACGTGCTGTGTGCTCCGTCCTCTCCCGTTCAAGTTTCCTTTTTTGCGCGCGTAACTTTTTCTCGTTAGGGGGATGTCTTTCTATCCGCCTTTGCAGCCTTTCTATTTTCTCTGTCAGATCGTCAATCACCACAGAATATGCGCTGTGGGGTTTCAGTATCGCAACGGCCTGCCTCCGCGCCGCCTCGTCCGCAGGGTTTTCAAGGGTGGGCTGAGCGACTTTTTTGATAATGTTCGCCCGAGTGCAGGGGGTTTGGCGTTCGGCGCTGCAGTCCCTGCATTTCTCCCATATCCACTCGCTGTCGATTCGCACCGCAAGCCAGCGGTGTTTATGTCTCTTGAACATCAACCGTCTACCCTGTAGTCTTTGAATTGTTCCTCCAGCCTTCGGACGCCTCTCGAGCCGCGCGCTATTCTAGGAAGTGCATTTCTTTGATCTTGGCGTTTGACATCATGTTTATTACACCAATCGCTTTCTTCTTTTCTTCGTGCGTCCAGTCCTTGCGCCTAATCAGACGAATCAGTTCTTCACGCAACCTAGCGATGCGGCAACTCTCTTGTTCCTCAAGTTGGCGGGCCCTTGCCATTTCCTGCGCTTCTGTTTCCCTCAGGATTATACTCTCAAGCGTCACCCCATCCGGATGTTCTTTCTCCCATCGTTGGAAATCAGCCCAGGTCTTGCCAGCATTTCTCCCCCGACGCCAACCGGCAAAACGCTTTGACCTATGGTAATACAGCTTTCTCTTTGGAGTCCATTCATAATTGCTGTCAGTTCCCAAGCGCATCCCAACTCAAGCACATGCTGGTTCCGTGGACTTCGATCATAATCGCTTCAATTGTCTTCATCATTACTCACCAGCGACCGATCCCGTCCGAGTGTACTTCTTGAGTCCAAGGGCGCTTTCTTATGAGTTGTGAATTTGAACTATTGATTGGTAGCGCGCGTTGAGAAAAACGCGCATCACTTCACATTCAACATCGTTCCCTGAAAAATCTTAAAAGGGGATGAAAAGAAACCTAGGTATGAGCAAAAAAAGAAGAAAACTCGAAACTGGTTGGCGAGATACCAGTAAGAACGAGTTTTTGAGCCAATTAGAGGCATTTCAGCCTGCGCAGGAATTGCTTTTTCCGCTTGGCCGGGCATTTGGGCGATATAGGAAATACTTGGAACCCGCGTCCAGACATCCTGCAAAAATGGACTCGGGCCTCATCGGGTTCTTGGTTAAGAAATATTCCAGGACTGGAGACGTGGTTCTAGATCCAATGGCTGGGTCGGGTAGCGTCGGCGTGGTTGCGGCTGCACTTGGCAGAGACGCTTTCCAAATCGAGCTTGTGCGCAAATTCTACGGTTGGATGAACGAAGCCGCAGATAGATTGGCTGCTGACTACACCATTGGGAACAAGGGACGAATAACAAATCTCTGCGCTGATGCTCGCAATACAAGCAAGTTAGTAGGACAAGAGATTGCTGACCTTATCATTTTCAGTCCACCCTATTGCGACCAGAATCATTATTCCGATCTTTCCAGTCGCCTGGGTCAGTTGGCCAGAAGCAAGACCACCGGGGTTGGAAAACAAGCAGCGCAAGGCAAGTTTCGATTTTCCTACTCGAGGAGCAAGAGAAATATCGGGAACCTCAAGGGAGAAAAATATCTTGAGGAGATGCGTAAGGTCTACGCGGAATCCTACAAGGCTCTCAAACAAGAAGGGTTGGCTACTGTCGCCGTAAGACCCTTATATCGAAAGAAGACAGTGCTTGATCTGCCTGATCTCACGTGGCGGCTTCTCAAAGATGCGAATTTTGAAATGGTGAGCGTCTACAAACTGATGCTAATAAGGCAGAGTTTTTGGACGCGCCTGTACGAGAAGAAGCACCCTGAGGTGCCGAAAATACGGCACGAATACGTTTTAGTGGTAAGAAGACCACGTGAAATTGAAGACATCGTACATGTGTGCGTGTCGTCTAGAGAACGCGCTAGACTTCTGGAATGGATTGCTTCGACCACAAAGGGGGATATCGAATGAATGGGTTACTGGGAGCGCGCGCGCTACCCGAAACAAAACGTGAAAAACGTCGCATGCCGAGCGCCAACGGGAGGCGCAATAATGTCTGAAGAAGGCCTGCAAGATTCGGGAGACAAAGGAAAAAAACAGCACAATTTCTACCTCGACGATAAACTTTGCAAGCTCTTCACGGAAACAGCCAAACGAGCTAATAAGCAATCGGCAAGCCAAGCTCTCCAAGAAGCTATGGTGGAATGGATCATAAAACATCAAGACGAAGCAAACATGAAGATAACCAGGCCAATTGCCGAACCAAAAGCGGTCGACATCGATTTGGCAACCCGCGTCGAGGTTGAAATGATTAAAGAGAAACTAGAGGCGGCAATAATTAGACTTGAAAAAGTAGCCGCCGGCGAAAAGTGTGGAGACAGAAAATTCTTGAAGGAGTACGTCCAGAAAATCCTGAAAAAGGCAATCCCTATGCAAAGGAAAACGCAAAACCCCGAATTGGAGCAACTTTTTTCAAGAGTTGAAAAACTGCTCTTTCAAAAGAGAGAGGTTACGTGAAAGCTAACATCACAGGGGTACGCCATGCTGACCAAAAAAACTGTTATATAATATATATAATACCTACCGTATTCCGGCAAAAAGCATAGCATGAAGACCCCCTTGCGTTCTATAAGGTATGACGGTACCTCTCTCCGCTTCCCAATTCCCTGAAGGATGTCCCCGTTTGCACAGTCAATTCCCAATTGAACTTGAGTCTTCAGCGTTACTAATCACCGCCTAGGAACGAAGCGCACGCAATTAAGCCTATGTTATCCCTCGATTGACACATGTCAAAACATGGCAAACGCCAAGGCTAAAAACGCCATCGCCATCAAAAAGACAGGACGGTGAAAAATTGGAAAAACCCGACGCACCAGCGGGTGCGTTTCGGCCTGCCCAACGGTCAAAAACCGGAGCCTGGACAAGCCAACCCCAAGCAATAAGAAAATGCCAGGAGCAGACTGGTAAGCCAGTCATTTTCAAGGATTTTCGGCTCATCTTTCCAGCACCTGCTGAATATTGCGACAGTTCAGCAAGCATGCTTGAAAGGAAAGACGGCGGGGCATGCACATATTTTGTACGCGGCCGCCAGTATGCCCCGTCGACATCTCTTTTCGTTTTTTGCTTCTAGACCACGAGCATTGCTAAGTTGCATGTGCTCATCAGGTCTTCCAATCTTCTTTTTCTTTTCTCAACCTCCCTTATTCTCTTTTGAAGATCGCCTTGGATACTTCTGAGGAGTTCACTTTTCGTTTCGTCGTTTCCTAGCGTGTTTCTTATGGAACTAGCTTCTTGCTCAGTGAACGGCGCGTTTTCGATGAACGGTTTGATGACATATACTAGGAAATTGAGCAGGTTTGAAAGTACCATCTTTCGGGCGTTGCAATGCGCGCAGCGGCACACAAACCGGCCATTGTGCATGCGAGTGTATATCCAATTGTGGTGGCATGGAGGGCGTTCTCCTAGGAGAGCCATTGTGCATTTGGTTCGAGTCATGACGTCACCGGGTTGTGCGCCGTGCTTTAGCAGCTTCTTGATGAGTTTTACTTTGCGTTTCAGTTCTTGTTTGGCTACAAAGCAGAAGGAATAGGTCTCCGCGTCTGCGACTGCAATAAGACCGAATTGGGTTTGGCAATGGGGGCAGGTGATTTCTGTTGAAGTGATGCCGGTTTTTGATGCTTTCCATAGGTATCTCTTGACGGCTGTTCGTGTGATCAGTTTTTTTTGGCATGTTGGGCACTCCATTCCGAGGCGGCTCATTCATTTACACTCGTTGCGGATGCAAGTATTTCTGCTGTGGCGCCAAGTCTGTAGGCCCACAAAAGCGTTTTGTACATCCTTTCTCCGATTTCTTCGTTGACGGCAAGAGCTAGCCACCTTTCATTGTCGGAAAAAACGATTATGTCAAAGCGAAAGTCACAATGCGGGCAATCGCAACGGTATTTTTTTACGCCGCTCCAAGGGCCTCCATCTTCTATTATATGTTTGACATCTTCCTCGTCGAATGGTGTTTTTTTGCATCTTGGACATATTGGTTTCATTCTTGTACTACCTCCAAAATGGTTTAGGCGCGTGCTTTCCAATGCCTAGGGTTTTTCCGAAAGTTTCCGTCCAGAAATCAGGTTTCTGCAGTTCTGCACAAAAGCTACGCTGGATTGCTGTGGGAGTTTCCGAAGTTTCCGTCTTCGATGGCTAGTTTCCGTCATAAAGCCGGAAGTGATTTGATGGAATTATGAGAAATAGATGAAAAGCTACGCTAAGTCTGTTTTTGGGTTTCCGCGGCATTTTCCGCCTCGCGCTTTCGCGCGCCGTTTCAGGACAGCAACGTCCTAGGCTTTTCGAGATAACACACGCCAACATACCATAAGTTATATCTCTATTTAAAGCCTTGATTCGCCCAGCGTATTTCCCGCCTTTTTACCCGTTGCAGCCTTTTTCGCCCCGAAACTTCTTCAAGACTGCATAAGCGACTAGAATTCGAGCTTGAACCTCCGCCCACGCATGGACCGCACCAATCGACTGATTAATCCGTGATACAAAAATGCAAGTTCTATTTCACAAGCTCTTAGCTCGGCAGGGAAATGGGAGCGAGGAAGCAACGAGCGCTCGCTTAGTGTTTACGGCAACTCCCTCTCTCTATCGCCTAGAATCAAGAACGGACAGCAGCTGGAACTTAACGCGGCCAAAACAGGAAGCAACCAACAACTTCCGACTAGGACAGAATTTGGCTTCGGGATTTTTGCAGACCAGAGCGTGGACGAGCGCGTATAGTCGGACCGATTGAAATGAGTTAAGTGTACTTAAATGGGAAACCAAGGGCCAAAAAAACCCTTAAGCGAACTGAGTATAGTGCGGTGTCATAATCGTCCATGAAAGTTTTGTGACTGAAGAGACGGAATGATCAGGATTAGCGGGAAAAAGGATAGAGAAAAATGAACGGAAGGCGCGAAACAGAAACTGAATTTGAGAAGGTTCTGACTGTTTCTAGGTGACGGGGTTCCGTGCGGGCTGTGTCTTGTGCTTGAACTTATGTCGGCACTTCGTTCTTAACTGCATTGCAGGATGATTTGGTTGATCTGTTCGTACGTTAAGATTAGCTCCCTGCCAGCGCATGTGATTGCGTACTCCTTTCTTGGTCTGCTCTTGTTCATCCTCCACTGCCCGCGCACGTATCCATCGCGCTCCAGCCCAAGAAGAAGTGGGTATACTGTGCTGGGGCCAAAGTACACGCCGTAATTCCTTCTAATCTCCGTGATGAGCAGGTAGCCGTGTTTGTCGCCGCTGTTGAGAAGTCGCAGCAAGATGAGTTCAAGCAAGCTTTTGACCAGTTTTAGTTGAACTTCTTTGGCGTGCTGCATGAGCCATGCATGCATGAAAAATGACACTAATAAACATTTCTGGAATCTTACGAAACAAAACGTTTATATCGGCGTCCCATGCATGCATGGTCCATGCTATGCGCACCATGCTCTTCACCCGATTCTTCTCAAAAATCCGCAGTTTATTCACCGACAAGAACACTTTCACCTTAGAAGTTCCTCCTCCGCTCGAAGTCATCATCGTCCCGCCTCCAGCGGACGACAAATCGCCTTGTCCTCCTGACGAGTGCTGTGTGTTAAGCGTCAGTCCAGAGGAGGAAATGTGCGAAACACCTCGATCGTTAAAGGCCTTCTGCGCCGTGAGCACCGAGATTGCTCGCAAGAGAGCAGCCAGTTCTGGCCTGCTAATCCTCTTCAAAGCTCGCGAGCGCTGGGACTTGTTCGGCCGGAGGTACGCTTATTGGGCGGTAACTCCCGACTTCGCAAGAAAACTCCTTAGATGCAAAAGTGACATGAAGTGTCAAGACGAGTTCACAGAACGAGAGATGGTCGTCTTGGAAGATCTTGTTGTGAAGCAGTGGATAAGAAGACTCCAGAGCGGTGGAAAGACCTACTACTTCGGTCTCAGCAGAAGGACCAACGCAATTTTGCAGCAACAAATATGCCGGGACAAAAGCACGCGCGATGCTGCTATCGAGTAACTTAGCTAGCGCGAGTGGTTTTCTTGAACCCTTCCTCGAATCGGTCGATCGAAGTGATTTTGTCGAGTTTAGCGAACGCGCGCTTGAAGAAAGGAGTTTAGGAGCACCCTAGCACGTTAAGTCTCTAAGAGTAACCGGGCAAAAAAGGAAGCACGCTCTACAATTATCCATGCAACTTTGTCAGAAAATTCGTCCATATTTCTGACCCCTCAATCTTGTGCCAAGCAGTTTCAATCTCCCCGGCTGAAAACTGTGGTTTTTGACGTTGCAAATACCGAATAATCTTCTCCTTTGTGCTGTATCCCTCTTTTGGCCCGTACTTGATAAGGTAAATCAGTGAAACAATCAACTCCAGAGAATCGACAGAGTAGAGGTCCTTCGCGAGAAAGTTTCTCATCTGATTCGTTATTTGAAGCTCAGTTTTTGTCAAGTCCCGCTTAGATTCAAGGTCAACATCAGTAGGGTTAAACAATGTACGAGTGAGCTCAGGGCTATATGGACCGTGTAGATACCACACGTAGCCAAATTTCAAGTCAGCTCCAAACTGCTTGAGCATGTATATAGTTTTCTGAATACGTTTGCGACCAGTAAAAGAATCAAGATCATCAGCAAGTCCAAGGACCCGAAGGAAAGCCACTGCGTCGGAGTATTTTGTCATTGCTGAAACCTCTCACGTAACTCGCAAAGGATCTTGAACGTTTGTTCGAGTGCTGAAATTCCTTTCTTCGTAATAATATAGCCTGTTCTCAGTCGAGATTCCACTGCTTCCCGTTTTGACTCGATTAATCCTTCACTAGCAAGGGCTTTTAGATAAGTCGCAAGAGCGCCGTCGGTTAAATCCAAATCGTGCTTCAGTTGTAAGAAATCTGCTGCACTGGCATAATATAACTCAACCATAATCGCAATCCGGTGCTGGTTAAACAAGACTGAAGGCTGCTCCAATAAACCTTTAGCGCGCGCGCTCGCTGTCAGGGAAGCTTCCGAATCGCTTGGAGAATTTGTCACAGAGCAACCTGCCGATACAATCGCTTCATCAATAGTCAACAAGTGCAAAGAGAGCGGTTTGCTTGAGGATATGGCTAAGAAAACAGGCGTTGAAGAAGTAATATTTGCAGAAATGCTCAAGGGGTCCACCAGCTCGGCTCTGTCAACAGGTGGAGGAGAGCTAGCCAAGTTCATAATAAAAAAGGTGGTAGGTGCTTAAATGGACCAGAAGGAATTCGAAGTTGTTTCAATAATTGCATCTCGTAAGACCGAATTCTACGTCAAGACAAGAGAAAAGTTGCTGGTTTCGCTCCCCGCTTTCGTCGACAGAAAGGAAGCTCGGTTACGGCTCCGTCGGGCAATATCCGGGCTTGACAATTCCCTCTTCATCGCTGAAGAAGAGAAAGAGTCTAAGACCATCAACCCCAAGCTATCCATTTCGCAGTTGAAGCTGGACAACGAAGAAATCATCAAACGTGTCATAGAAGCGATGACGGCCTGCAACGTTTCGTCCTCCTCATAGGTCCAGCGCGCACTTATCAGGACTTTTTTCTTGGTGCGCTCTTGCCACTGACTTTGTGTTAATTATGCCGTTTTACTTATATATTATTAACGTGAATTGGGGTTAACCATGCTATCGTCTTTACTTTTGATATCGCCTCATTGCAGAATCTCCACGCATCGTCAGGGAATAGTAGGCTCGTTTTCCCATTCCTACCCTGGTGACCCAATTCTTTTTCATCATTTCTTTAAGCGTCCGAACTATAGATGGCTGATGTTTGTCAAGCCGGTCACCTAGGTCGCTGGGTGTGAGTCTTCCTTTACTGAGCTCTTTCATGATTTCGTGCTCCAGTGAGGTTGGGTTTTGAGTTTCTGTCTCCTCTTCCAAAATGTGTTCAGGAGTTACAGTTTTAGAACCTGAGTCAATGGCTTTCTGAATGGCTTCATATGTTCTTTCCAGCATCTGAAAAGCGTTCGGTGCTGAAGCGTTCAGAATTGCCTTGATTGTCTCCGGCGGGAGAAGTTCTCCAGTCGTTTCAATTGCAGCTTTTTCAGTCGGACATATTTGAGAGATTCCTTGGAAGGCTCTGGAGTGAATTATTGTCTTGGCATCTTCCAATTTGGTCACTCCAGTGTACATCTCTACTGTCGAAACTCTCTTCGCTGATGAAGCTGCGGCCTCTTTGATTGATTCACCGAAGGTATATGTTAGCGATATTATTCCTTGCTTGCCTTGAAACCATGATTGGTTTCCGTCGAAGAAGTCCGAGAGAATCGTGTCGGAGTTCACTTTATCGAGTTCATCGATAACGAATACGGGAAATGCTCCACTCTTTTCAAGATGGCTGATAAGAATGTCCGCAGCATGTTTTGTGTCTGTAAGGGTTGAAGTGAGAATTGATTCGATATCAGGTTTCTTTAGTTTCCCAACAAGCCATTCTGTGCCTTTTTCAGCCGCTCCCGAGGCCAGAGCTAAGGGTGGAAAAACTAAACTGAAAGCCTCAGTCATTTTGCGTGCCACCCATGGGGCGTATTTCTTTGTTCCTTCTCTCATTCTTTTTTCTTTTCTCTTGAATTCTGAGACTTCTAAAATTCCTGAGAGTACAGATCTGTAGAAAGCATCTTCCAGTTCCTTAATGTTCGAGGCTGCCCTAGCGCCCTTCACCTTGATCGTAATAGGCATAATTTCTGTGTCTTTTGAACTCGCCAAAGCATGATATAGAACACCTTGCATTGCAGCTGTCTTGCCTACACCTCTGGATCCATATATTGAGGTTCTGCGTTTCTGACTAATTATTTTAGTCGTTTGTCCCGACGCAAAATCCCCGAGATCATGATAAAGTATACTGAAAAGTTCATCTTCATATGAGATTAGCTCTCTCGTCATGAATTGCTGCGCTGCAGAAAGGTCCTTAGGTCGTGGCATAGTTAACACCGTTTAAGGTTAATAATATATAAGCTTTCGTCGACAATTAACATTTCCATAGTGACCTCGCGCGCTATGCGCTAAGTCGCGATGAGCCAATCAGATTAGCAGTCTCAAAGGGATAGCGAGCCTCTCCTTTATTTCGCCGATGTACATCTTTCTCACGCTGCTGAAGATGTACACGGGCTCCACCTTTTTCAACACATGGAATTCCTGAATTCGGTATATCCTCCTTTTGACGAGCCACAGTATCTTCTCCAAGTCCTCCCGCTGCAGCGTCTTGTCTTCGGGATAGACGAGTTCCACGTAGTAGCTGAAAAGGTGCGGGTAGAATCTGATGTCGGTCGACGTCCTTAGGAAGCCAATCTTCGGCCCCAGAATGATGTAGGGGTGGCTGAGGGACCTGACGTTGCTTTCGATGTACTCGTCCACAAACCTGCATGTTCGCGATGAAAGATAATAGACCCTCTCTACCTCCACCTTATTATTGCGGAGGGACGCCACCAGCCTCCGAACGTTCTCTTGTTTCCATGCCCTTGTCAGCAGAATGTCTATTTTCAACGGTCTGCTGCCGAAGAGGGCGCCGGCCTTTTTTGCCAGAAGATCCACGCTTCCCTCTGGCATCTCTATGGACTCCTCAGTGGTCTCGTACTCAATGTCCTCGTAAATCTGAACCTCGCCCTTGACATTCAGCCCCTGCCTGGAGTACGTGAAGAGAGCACCGAATAGCTTCTTTTGCACGGTGGGTATGTCCGATAAGCACAGGAACCCATCGTTGACGAACATTTCTTCGGGTGCTTGCAGGACTATGGGAGGTCGCCCCATCTTAGTAAACATTTCAAGGAGCAAGTTTGCCTTCACTCCCGGAAATCGCATTTTGTTGGTGATTGTCGCGTCGTTAACGTATTGTGTCGGAATTTGGTTGCTGTCAAAAAAGACCTTGAGCTGCTTGTACCACTGCTGTAACAGCTGCGGAGTTTCGAGAAATATGAAGACGCAGCCCTGCTTCTTGTCGAGTTTTTCTCCGAATTCCTTTGCTATTTGTAGAGATCTCGGCAAGGATATTTTTCCGTAATCCCTGAGCATGTTTTTCAGCTGTGCAAGTGGATCGCCGCCTTCGATGTACGTGTCTGTGAAGACGTGAAAGACACTGTCCTTGGGGACGCACTGGTATACATGCTCATACTTTGTGCTTCCAGTCTTCAGGATGAAATCTCTCAAGGGCTCCTTCGTTGCAGGGTGCTTGTAGGGGCACTCCACTTCCCAGTCAGAGATATCTATCACAACGTTCCCCGAATAACTTGCCCTCTTGAATGTGAAAGCCCCTCCCTGCACCTCGATGGCGATCTTCGGGCCAAGCATGTCACAGAAGTCAAGTACGTTCCGGGACGCGTTTTGATTATCGGTTTTGCGCCATTTCGGTGTATCTTGCCCCGTTGGCAGAAATGCGAGCAGGTAGATCCCATCAGCTGGGGCATCCTTCACCCGGAAATAGATCAGAGTCCGGTTGAAATTGATGGTCTGACCTTTTTCTTCCTCTCTGAGCTGCATCTGGCCGTTTCTTGCAAGCTGCCCAAAATAATCCCACAAGGCGTTTCTTATGTCGACACGAGAAGGGACGTAATCTGATGGCAAATGGGCCACGTAAAGACTGGTTTCATATTTCTCTGCGCTCACTAGTTGTTTCCCCTCCTCAGGGTCTTGATTATGTTCCGCCTGAGATTTAAAAGTCGCCAGAGCAGAGCGAGCAGTACGATAACAGCAAAAAGCAAAAACACGGGAACAGCCGGGATACTGATTGACACACCCAGGACGGAAGTCTCGAACGGTTTCTGGATTTCGCGCGCGCGCTGTTTTGACGACGAGGTAATTTTGGACCGCACTGCATCCCGTATGAAGTCTTCCTTGGTAGCATAACCAAGTCCTTCGTTCTCTTCGCGTGCTAGGGAAAAAATGGGGGTTGGGGTGACATCACCTTTCGTCGCGGGCACAAACCCAACCGAGACGCCCTCTGAAAGCACGTGCGCACAAACTATTATGTGTCTGCGGCCTCGCGTAGGCAAAAAACCTAGGGGTCCAAGCGAAAACAGGCCAGGCTCGTATAGTGTTTTGTTCAGCTAGATAGCGCGCGCTAAGCAGTGCCTTCTAGCTGCAACACTCTCTTCACAACTATTTTCCCGCTTTTCAATTCCTTGACTAGGTCCCAACCTTCATCAAGATAGGTCAGCAGCTCGTTTTCCGTGACTATTTTTGTTTCACATTTTCTGCAGTTTCCGTCGCTGCAGTCATCTTTTTCGTCGTTTTTGCGGTACTGGACCATCTTTGTCTCCATAGGGTTGATGCCTAACTCTTGTCTCATTATTCTTCCTAGCGCTTCAATCTCGTTCAGTCCGGTGTGCTGTTCTCTGAGCTTCTGGATCTTCACTTCAATTTTGTCGACGCCTAGGGTTTGCGCGAAGGCTTTGATCATTTCCAGTTTGTCTGTTGCTTCGGTCTTGAAGAATTTCACTGCGGAGTATTTGGTTCTCAATTCCTCAGTCTTGGAAGAGTCATAGTACGGGTCTTGTATCCCTGGCAATATGTGGCCCATGAGAAATTCTTGGTCTTTAGGATCAAGCCGATTGTTTCTCAGAGCCGATTCGAAAGCCTTTCTCAGGGATTTGGGCGTAACGTCTCGCCACTGTTGAACATTAGCCAATCTGGCCGCCCTCTTGACCATGCGTTCTAAGCCATTTCTGGAGACAGGAGTGAGTTTCTGATCTTTTCGAGATACTTGATTGCTGGTCGAACAGAAAAGCAGCTCCTCGTCCGCCATTGTCCCTGGGACTTGCTTTCTCTCATCTAAGTACTCTCTCATGGCTTGGGCAGCTTCTTGACTGACAAAAGTGTAGTAGGGTATGTTGCCTTTGCAGGCTCCCTCATCTGTCTGTTTCATCTCCGGATAGACCGGTATCTTCACGACCTCGCGGCCTCTGATCAACTCATCCTTGACATCCCCATATCGTAGTGCTCGCAATGTCGAGTTGCGAACTCCAGAAGTGTAAAGCGTGAAAATCATAGCTCTGTTCTTGGCTGAACCGGCGGCGTATCCCATACGGTAAATCTCTTCAGATGTGGGAACATATTCCGGCTTCTTGCGGTATCTGGTAGGCTGATGATACCTCTCAACTTTCAACTCCTTCTCGCCAACGAAGCCGTTCTCCTTGAAGAAGGTTTTCAGAAAGGCTTGGCACACGTTGACATAGCGAACGCTAAAACCTCTATCCCTCAAGGAATCCGTGAAGTCCTGAGAGTACCTGGAAACTTCTTGACTGGGCAAGGCGACCAGCGCATCTGGGTCTGTCTTGCAGTGCTTGCAGAACAGCATCAGTGTGCTGCAGAAATTTTCTCTTGTCCTCTCGCTCTTGATCCTTCTGGCGTAATGGCGCAATACGTTGTCAACACTGACGAACTGGCTTCTCCAGCCGTCTACTTTGAGAAACTCTTCCCAGACCCTCATTGCCCTTCAAGGAACCGTGGGCAAACGCGTATTTAAGCGTTAGGGGATACTTGGTAAGTTCCCAATCCAGGCTAGGGCAACCCCGCCCAGTTCTTTTAACAACCCCGCAGGTTTTTGCGAGGTTTCTCTCATTGCTTTTGCCTGGTTTTCCTTGACTCCGTCTAGGATTGTGGTGGGTCTCGTTTATTTGCGTTTTCGGAAGAACAGGATGTCGTCTTTCTGGTAGATGTACTCAAATCCGACTGAGATTAGCTTCTTGATATCCTCTTTGTCGTTTGTGGCTGTCACATCGTATTCGTCATCATTGCTCAACCCGAATATGGCTTGTTCTACCTGTATGTAGAGCAAGGTATTTTCGAGGCTTGCGTGACCCAGGAATTCCTTGACTAGCACTATGTTTTTGGTTTGGTGATATAGGCTTGTAGCTTTCCAGTGTCTGGAAGGTATGGAAGCTTATTCTCAGTAGTCGAGGGTTTTGGAGTTTTTGACTTATGCTTTTCCGATTGTTGCAGAACGATACTCTTATGCAGCGTGTGTTTGGATTTCCGAAGATGTATTCGCTTGTTTTACTCAGGCTTGCTATCATGCCTAGGAGTTTCATGCTGATTTTCCAGATGCGTGGGTTGCTGCCTTTTTCCGGCGCGTTAAGGATGATTATGTGTCTTTCCTCGTCCAGGTCTATCCACTTCAGCTTTGTTGCTTCGCCCGATCGCACGGCCGTTTCTTTCAGAAGTTGCAGAAAAGCTGAGAGCTTCTTTCGTGAGCCGGCAATCAAAGCGTCTAATTCGTCTTCCTTGGGTATGAAGGGCAGCTTGCGCCTGAAGCTGGTTCTTGGTTTTTCCCATTTTATGCCGTACCTGTTTGCATAGAGGTTGTAGGCGTTGGCGACGTTGCGTCTACGGTTTTCAGAACCAGTTTTGACGAGCTATTGCGTCCTTAACGGTTTCTGGATTTGATAAATCTGCGCTTCTTGTCATTAGGGTTCTTAGCGCCGAGTTTACCATTCTTATGGTTTCGTCAGCGTAGTTGGCTTTCCTGGAACAAGCACACCATGGGCATAAAGGTGCCGCGAATCTTCCTATGCTAAGTTCAATAGCGGAGTGATTGTGAGCAGTACCGGAACGATTAGTAGCGCTGTCATGTTCGTTAGTTTCATATAGATATTAAGTGAGGGGCCCGCTACATCTTTCAACGGGTCACCTACAGTGTCGCCGACAACTGCTGCAGTGTGTGCTGGAGTTCCTTTCATCCAGAATCCCTTAGACTCTATACTTTTTTTGGTGTTGTCCCACAAGGCTCCGCCGAAGGTGAAGAACGACGCTAGAAGTGCTGCTGTGCATGTTCCTCCCAACAGCAGGCCACCTAGTGCATGTGGTCCAAGTATGACGCCTACAAGAATTGGCGATGCAATAGTTAGGAGAGTTGGTAAAATCATTTTCCTCAAGGCGTTTTTTGTGCTGATATCAACGCACTTTTCGTAGTCTGGCAGTGCTTTGTTCTCAAGGATGCCCGGGTTCTCTTTAAACTGTCTTCTTACCTCGTCAACCATTTCAAACGCTGCTTTACCAGTTGCCCCCATCGTTAGGGATGAGAACGCAAAGGGCATTGTGGCACCCATCAAAACTCCAATAACAAAAGCTTGACTCAAGACAGACGAAAAAAGCCCCACCTTCTGGGCATAGGTAGCAAAAAGTACAACGGTTGACACGGTTCCAGATGCTGTTGCAAATGCCTTTGCGTAGGCTTTTGTTGTATTGCCCATAGAATCAAGTTTTTGCAGCGTCGCGTCTGTTTTTGCTGACATTCCGACCATTTGAGCTATCCCCTGTGCATTGTCGCTGATCGGCCCAAATGCGTCACCTGACATGATTATTCCAATAGCAATGTCAGTTCCAAGGTTTGCAGCGACGACGCCGTAAATGCCGTAGATGGGGCCGTTTATGATATAGGAGAATAGTATTGAACTAACCATAAACATGAATGGCAAGAACGGACTTTGTAGAGCGTAGGATATGCCTGTAATGATGTTAATGGCTGCTCCTCGTTCTGATGCTTCTTCCATCTGTCTCACCGGTTTTCCGTTGGTACTGATGTAATATTGCACGACAAGTCCTACGGCGGTACTCGCAACTATGCCACTCAGTGCACTGTAGAAGATTCTAACGTCGTTTAAAAGCCACATCGAAGCTATATATGCTCCAACGGTACTGATTGCAGCAGCAACAAACAAACCGGCATTGAAAGACATTATTGGTCTAACACTCTTCCAACCTCTAACAACGAAAACTCCGACAATTGTGGCCAAAACTCCTGAAACACCCAAAGCGAGCGGAAACATCAATACCTTTGTCCCCCACATCCACATGAAAGTACTCCCAATTATCATTGCAGTCACGTAGTCATCGCTTATCGACTCGAACAGGTCTGAGCCTCTTCCTGCACAGTCGCCCACGTTATCGCCAACTAGGTCCGCAATAACCGCTGGATTTCGAGGATCGTCTTCTGGAATGCGCAATTCGATTTTGCCAACTAGATCTGCGCCTATGTCTGCTGCTTTTGTAAATATTCCTCCGCCCACCTGTGCGAATAAGGCTGCGAGGCTGGCTCCAAATCCGTATCCAACCAATAGATTAGGGTCCCTATGACCATACAGAAGATAGAGGGCGCTTATTCCGATGAGGCTCAATCCCACAACTGAAAGTCCCATCACGGCTCCTCCTCTGAAAGCAAGCGTGAATGCTTTTTCCGGCGATGTGCTAGCAGCGTTTGCGGTCCTAACGTTTGCTCTGACAGCCACATTCATTCCTATGTACGCAGCAACTAGTGAAAGTAATGCTCCAGAGATGAAAGAGAAAACGGTTTCCAACCCAAAAATTGCAGCGATTGGAAATGACAGTAAGATGATAAGGAACAAAATCGTCTTATACTGTCTTTTTAGAAAAGTTTTAGCGCCAATTCTTACATATCTGGCGGTTTCCCGCATTTGAGGAGTCCCGGGATCTTGTTGATAGATAGACCAAGTTAAGTATGTTACAATGAACATCGCAAACGCTCCTGTGGCTAAGGCAATCCATGCGACGTCCATTTTTCACCGCTTCGCCTCCCCCATCCAGACTTTTCTCTCTAAGTTATTGATGTGAGTCCCAGTCAAATGACAATACCGAACATATAAACCATTTCTCGCTATTCTAGCCACGCGATGACGGACAGCAAATCACAAATCATCTTGAACCTGCACCCGCGGATTTGAACCCCGCACACAGTGGCAACGTCTCCCGCAACTCCCCCCTTTTTCTCTTTCCACTCAGCATGCTTTGCGTAATGTTTCTGTGAGAAAGACCATTTGAAGAAGCCAGACTATGTGACATGAGGCGTGGCGTGGGTGTTGAAGACGCTGAGAATCTCAGATGAGCGCGCGCGCTATCAAAAATATTATCAAGGCTTAGAACTCATGTTGACTGAGAAGTTAAATTCTTCTGTTTTCCTCTCGAAGTCTAGCTAGTGCCTTCTGTACTGCATGGCTTAAACTAAAAAAAGAAAGATGGATTCTAGTAGTAGTATGTTATCGTTACGGTTTCAGTTGCTCCGTTCAGAACGTTTGAATTGCCTACTCTGACCTCTAAATTGCTGTGTGGCAAGACAGGAAATGCACCTTCTCCGCTAACACCGACTGATACTTTTTTGTCATAGTCTATGCCGGGTGTATTCCAGAGAAATTCGACGTATGTCTTATCAGTAGTTGAAGATTCGACCCGAACGCCTACGTATCCTGCATAGTTAGCAGAATGAATCCAGAAACTGTAGGAACCTGCTAGTTGGCTCACGGTTTGGCTAGTGGCCCAAACCTCTGATTTCTCTAGTTTAAGATTGCTGGTCAGGTCATTCACTTGATTTTGAAGATTTGTTATTTGGTTTTGTAGGTTTTGGTATTGCTCATTAGTATAGCTGTGGTTATTAACGTAAGTGTTGTATGTCGAGTTAAGAGATGCTATTTCGTTTTGAAGGTCTAATATTCGAGAATTGTAGTCGGTAATGTTACCTTCAAGCCATGTTCGTGTCTGACTTAGCAAGGTTTTGTTACCATCGAACCACGCTTGAAGTTGGTTGATTTGGTTTTGCAGATTTGTGTTCTGTGTACCCAATGAATTATAGTCGGAATCAGTGTGACTATGCGTGAATATGTAGCCACTGTAAGTTGCGTTTAGATCATTGATTTGGTTTTGAAGGCTTGTGACCGAAGAACCTGATGTCGGTGAGTAACCCATGAACAGCACTATGCCTAGACCAGCCACTAAGATTATACAGATTATTCCTAATGCGATTGCGACACTTCTTCTAACGACTTTCTTTTCACTCATTTTTGAACCCCTAGTTTGCCTTATGTTGCCGTGCAGATATAAGATTAGCTGATAGCTACTTCTTCCAAGTTTCACTTTCTCTTTCTTCGGTTGGGAAGTTTTGGTTTCTGTTTCCAGTAAACGAAAAGTACTGGTCCCCATGTTCCAAATAGACCAAGAACCAAAGTAATAGTCTGGTAATCTCTGATTGTTACCCAACTATCTGGAATCTGAGGAAGAGGTATAGGTTCAGCATTCTGATAACCATCTTTTGAAGCATAGATTATGGTTGTGGCACCGGGATAAGGAAATTGTGCGGTGCCATCATAACCTGTTGTAGTGTTGTAGTAATTATAACCATTAAAGACTATCTTGACTGAAGCACCTTCTATGGATGTATGGTTTATACCATCAATAACTGTAACAAGAATATACTGTCCTATAGTCATTGGAGCAGTTGAATTAACATGAACAGCCATGGGTTCTTGGCTTGGAACTATGGAAAGTTCACGCAATGGCCACAGAAACCAAAGAGGGACACCAGTAGCTGCTGAGAAGATTATTGGAATCCCAATTATCCAGAAGAAAGATAACCCTACTGCCACTATGATAATAATCCCCATCATCTTCTTTTCATTCATTTTTGAACCTCTAGTTTGCCTTATGTTGCCGTGCAGATATAAGATTTTGTTGCTCTCGGTCTTTTATTTCCTCTTTTTTCCTTTTGAGACATCTAGGACAAATATGCACAAATGCTTTTAAGAAAGAGTTGGAACACGTTACAGGGAAGTCTACCTTGTCAGAAGTCACACAGCAGCAAGTGATGGGTAGCATTCTCTATATTCCAATAATCATTCTTTCAATTGTAGCCTTTCTAGGAGTCCTTGGCTTCCTCTGGAGAAAGGGGAAGACAATAGAAGCCCTGCTAGTTTGGCTCTCGATGTGGCTTTACCTGATTGCGCTGATACTGCTTCTCAGATAGCAACTAGCACATACCCTGTGAATTCAGCACTTTCTTTGGTTGGTTGAGGTAAAGTTTTATCCCAAATACACACACACTTTTTTACGTACGTACCTGTAGCGCGCGCGAGAGACTACGACTGCTATAAGTACTGCTATCATGAATAACGGTAGAGTGAGGAATGATGGAAATTCTGGAATAAGTGCCTCAACGTTCCATTTCAATGAATCTGCAAGAGGTTCAGAACTGAAGAAATGGTCATGATGATACTCCAATACATCAAACGGTTTGCTCTTCAATTCCTCGAAAGTGTAACTCCTCGTTACAGTATCATTTGGGAACAAGTCATTAAAGAATCCGTATTGAGGCAATCCACCAGCTGAGTCCTTGTAATACATCTTGAATGAACCCTCGGTTATCTTCGCGTCCAAATTCTCGTTCTTCAATGTGTAAATGATCGTGTATTGGTAGCTTCCCGTTTTTTCAACTACAGTAAAGCTATTCAAGGTCACTGTCAGATTATCAACAGCCCTGTAGGAAACTCCTATTTCACACCAACCAACGTAAGCTGTCGAAACTGACGCCAGCACAATAGTTTGTGGTCGGAATCCATTCACACCTGCCACAAACAACAAACAGAGAATTGCAGAGGTGACACAAGCAGTCTGCTCTGTCATAACCACCCAAAGCCTGATCTCGATTATTATGTCTTTTGTAAGAATCTTCGAGTGGCATCGTGACCATGAAAAAGTGAAAAGTTGTGAAGTCGAGCGTTTTTCTGTTCTACGCTTTCGACATAATGTTGATAGCTAGTTAGACAATGAAAACCAAGAGGACCATACTATATTCAGATCCTATTTCTATTCAGATCCTATTTCTATTCTCTACATTCTAGACCATTAGACAGTACCAGAATACACAGAGCAACAGTATACTTACTCCGAAATATCCGTACTGCATGCAAAGATGTCGCATCCAAGTAATGATGTCTTGGAACTGCAACGATATTCCTCTTGCGTTTAAGGCTTCAACCCGACAGAATCGTGCTCTGGATTATTAAACTCTTTTTCAAGATTAGGCACTATTGTGTACCTAATCTGGTCTTACGCTCTGATCAAGCCTGACGGGAAGAGTCGTTTTGCGTCAGATGCTGAGAAATATGACTGAACACCACGAGTTGCAAAAACAGCCTAATCTGCAAGGACTGACAATCTTTTTACTCTCAAAGGGCTCTATCTGACACTAGTGAGAAGGAGTAGACTTGTCTTCACTGAGTGACACCATGAAACGTACGAGCGAGGCCCTCAGGCTCGGGGCCTCGTCGCAAGTTTCGGATTATGAGCAGCGTTTTTCATCGCTCAAAAACCTTTACGATAGCCTGCTCAAGAACCTGATAAGGATGGAGTTCAGCCTAAAAGAGGCGTATGAGACTGCAAAAGAATTCTTTAACGCTTCAAGTGTTCGTTTTGCGGGCATAGATGGCACGATGTATTCGCGGCCGCTGTTCGACATGATGATTTTCTTCGGCGGCGCATACGCTTCAACCGGCACGATCACATTCTCAGAAAATGACAAACCTGCCGTCAAATATGATGAAAGAATGCTTCGGCAGAGTGCAGGCATTTCAAGTGTTGTTCCAGTTTACATAAACGAGATCCCCGACATAGACCACACGTACTTTGAGGCGGAGCAGCCTGAGGAAATCAGTCTGGGCAAGCAGTTGAATGACCAGTCCATAATTGATAATTCCACGATCGCAAATTGGATAATGACCTTCGCCGAATTCTACCTTGCATACAAGCTTGCCACAGACGTAATCCAAGACTTTCGCATCATCCTCTTGGACAGAAGCCTGTCAATCGAACGTGCAAGCCTGATCTATGACACGGCAAAACGCGACCTGTGGAAAACGAGAAGCAGCATGATCGGCTACAGAATAGACGATGACGAACCATTCGACATGAACGACTTCACGATCGCGAGGCAATGCGTCTGCAACCATGCGCTGGGCTTGCCGCCGCCGAGAGGCGACTACCTGAGCCACGCCATTGTTCAGCTGATCAGGCATGGCGGAGCATCAGCGGAAAGGAAGATTCTGGCGCAATTGGGGATAGAGGACGAAAAGAGAACCAAGCGAGCAGAGCGTTATCTTAAACGGCTGGTCAAAGAAGGCGTCTTAACCTGTGAAAACGAAACTTATGCGCTGAACCCGAAGTATGCGAGCATGTTTGAGCGCATCAGAAAGCTCGTTGTAAGTCTGGGTGACCGTTTCTTTTTCGCTGGAACTTCAGACGCTCAAACGTCCGGCGTGATGAAGATCTTGAAGGATGGAGAAGAACGCTGGCTTACGACCATAGATGTAGCTTTTCTGACACTTTTCACTCTGCACATGCTTATGGAAGAATGTTGGAAGAGGCACATTCTGCTCGTGGGCATAACGAAGGACACGGCGGCAAGAGACTTCAAGCGACAGCTTATCCCGATAATGCACGGTGAAGGTCTGCTTAAGTCTGCTGTTTCAAACGCGGAATTCGAAAAACTGCCCAACACTGACAGAATGATACTCCAGTCGGCAAGCATCTCGACTCTGGAGAAAATCAGGCCTCCGTGGGCGCTGATAGAGTATGACTCGGCCTTCAGAACCATGATTCCAGACCGACAGCGACGCAGAAACTACGTTTCAGGAGCTATAAGAAACAGGATCAGCCTTGAAAGAACGTTCTTGAAGACTTACACGCAGTTGAGCCAGGCTAGATCAGACCCGAAACTGCGAAGCAATGTCCTGCTCATAGATCGCTTAGCCTATCCGGAATATGATTACAAGCCTGAAAACCTGCTGGAATTTTGCCACGAGTTTGGAAACGCAAAAGAACCCGTGCAAGTGATCCTTTTCAAGGACAAAGACATTCCAAACAAGCTGCAGACACTCGCGATGACTGCGCTGACCGCTATGGCCCCGTCCAGTATCCCAGAAGCCTTCGGCCACAACAAGCCACTTTTCATAGCTGACAAAATCGCGAAGTGGAACTACAGCCAATTCAAATGCGTCGTGGACACGACCGCAAGCTGGATATTGAATAATCATAAATTGAGACAGTTCGTATTCTATATGAGCACGTTCAGAGAGAGGAGGGCAGCATTTGAAGCAACAAGACGAGAGCAAGATTAACCAGACCTGCTTCACGGATTTTGACGGCAAATTCGGCGGCAGACTCGCCGCGGTAATTCCAAGATTCTTCGCGAGCGGAGAAGAAAGCAAGGTAGCTGGGACAAGCGCACGTTATCAGTGCCGAGTCAAAGTCGAATACCAGAAGAACTTGATGGGGCTCCTAGAGGAAGGCATGCTGCTGGCAGTCAGAAACTTCAAGCAGGCAGAACAGGCGTCGGAAAGGTATACGCTTATGGAGGTCAGCCGAGTCTGGCCTGAACACTTCGGCCTGAGAGGCCTTTCAGATCATGGGTACTACCCGATGCAGTTCGAGATCATCGAGCAGTCTGAGGATGACTGGCAGACGGATGACAAGTCTACGATGATGATTCAGATAGACGCCATTCCGATAAACTATGACTTGCTACTTAACAGGAAATGTGAATTCGAGTTTGTCAAGGGCTTTTCCTACCCAATCGTGGGAAGCTCAACCTACATTCTGAACAGCGAAATGATAAACCACATGTACAACCAAAAAACCGCACAACAACTCAAAGTGGACACCTCTAAAACAGTGGAAGATGCCAGAGCAGACCCAAGATTGGGCCTGATCAAGATGTTCGAGGCAAGCAAGACGTCGATTCCAATCTACGTTGACTTCGAGAAACTCGTCCGCTACCACTTCGGAGTCTTCGCGTTCACGGGAGGCGGAAAAAGCAACCTGATGTCAAACGTCCTTCGCAGGTTATTGCTGCACACGAACAACACGAAAATCGTTGTTTTCGACGTAAGCTGCGAGTACGTCTTCCTAATGCTTGATCTGCTCGCCGACCCCAACGTTTCCGCAAAAGTAATTCTGGAACGCCGAATCGACTCACTCCAGCAATTCTTCAATTCAGTAGTCAAACCCAGAGAATACGAGACCGACGAAAGAACCAGACTGGGACTACAGTGCATAATGGACCAAGACAAGCTTGCTTACTACATGAAGCCCAGACAGCAGGTTCCGACTTACAGCCAATTCCTAGACGAACTGGACGGCCAGAGAGGAGGCAACGTCGACAAGCCGCACTACCTGAACGCCATAGACCAGATTCATGACGCCGTCCTCGAATACGTGAAAGAACGCGGCCATAGCGAGAACCAGAAGGTAACCGAAGACTTCGTCCGCCACGTAGACGGAGTAGCCACTGAAACGGTGGAGCAGTTCAAGGTACACGACAAAAGCGGGTTGTATGCTTGGGCAACGACCAGAAGCTCAATCCTGAACATAATAAAGAAGGGTCAAGAGGAAACAAGAGAAACAGGCGGCCTCACGGTAGAGAAGATCCAGGAACTGTTGGAAGACAAAACAACCAACCTCGTGTGCATCTCGATCTCTGACCCGTACACGATAAAGGACCTGGCAATTGAGCTAACGCAGGACCTGCTGATACACAGGAAACGCAAATTCACAGTGAAACCATACATCCTCCTCGTCTTCGACGAGGCCCAAGAGTTCATGCCGAACGCCACAGGCGGAATAGAGGGCAAATGCTCAGCCCAAGTGGAGACCCTGCTGAGACAGGGAAGAAAATACGGCCTAGGGGTCTGCATAGCCACGCAACGCGTCGCCTACCTGAACACGAACGCCCTGCAGCAGATACACACGTACTTCGTGGGCACACTGCCCAGACCCTACGACCGCAACCTGATCAGCGAAACGTTCATGATAGACAAGGGCATACTGGAAAAAACATTGGAATTCGCACCCGGCGAATGGCTCCTCTCAAGCTACATAGCCACAGGCATGGAAAACGTGCCCATATTCATAAAAGCAGACAACGCAGAGAATGAAATAGAAAAATACTTGAAGAAAAGCGCTTAAACGATGTTCTGCTCCAACCTTCTTCTAAGTTCTTAATGAAAGATAGGTTCTGTAGGGTTTGAACCCGACCTTTGAATACGCGCGTATTGCAGGGCCGTTGTCGCTTATAACATGGATTATGGCGGTCGACGAGATCTTCAGGATTTCTTTGACTAACTCTGAGACTATAGATGTGGCATACCCCTTGTTGCGATACTCTTCCTGCGTGGCGGCCACTCCGATGTTGCTCGCGAAGCCCACGAGGCGAGTCATGCCCACAGAGACGATCCTCTGATCCTGCTTTATCCCGAGCCAAAACGCGTCCTGCATGGCTCTGCGCAAGTTCTCAAGCTGCATGTCACCCCACCATGAAGGATCAGATTTTCTCATCAGTTCAAGAACCTCTTCTGAATCGTCTACGCTGAGCCTGACTGGAGGGGTTGTGACCTGAATGTTTTCCTCGCCCTTCTTCAGAGACATCAGCATCATTTCCTGTCTGACCTTTGGCTCGCCATACTTCGCAAGAACCAGGTCTTCGCAATCCAGCGGCGCCTGCAGCTCAACCTCCGGCAAAACAAGAAGGTCAAGCAGCATTCTCACTGCCTCACGATTTCCCCTCAGTTGAACAACGTAGTCCCTGTAAATCAGCATCAAACCTTCGATTCTTTCGTCTTCCATGGCCATGAGAATCTTCGTCTGGTCTCTACGCAGCTTCCAATCGAATGCGAAGAAGTAATAGTTAGGCTCGTCCTCTTTGATATAATTCCAGAATGTGTTCTCCCAACGGTCGTACAGAGCTATGACTTGCAACACCATGCCTCCGGTTTAAAGTACTCGAATGGTCAAGAAATAAAGCTTGGGAACTTAGGTTGGGGCGGCTTGTGCTGGCTGGGTCATTCCGCATTTCTTGATTAGGCGTTTCCACTTTGCGTCTGTTAGGCCTTGGATTTCGTTGACCATTTTCTCGTATTTTGGAGTGAAAAGGTGCCTGAACCGTCCCTGCGTTTCCAAGTATTCCTTCACAGGTTTCTTCTTCTGTGGCGCCAAAGCGTACAGCTTGCTGGGCGTGGACAACTGGTACTCGCCGTTCACTGCTTCCCACAGGGGGAACACGCATGTTTCGACCGCCAGCTTCGAAAGCTCTATGGACTTTGCCGGGTCGCTCCTCCAGCCTCTGGGACAAGGCGCAAAAACGTGCAGGAATGCTGGTCCGTTGACTTCGATTCCCTTTCTGGCCTTAGTGATCAGGTCTTTCCAGTAGTACGGTGAAGCCGTAGCAACGTAGGGCATGTCATGAGCCACCATGATGTCTGCTATGGGCTTCTTTCCCTCAAGCTTTCCAGGAACCGCGGTGCCGGCTTGCGACGTGGTGGTGGATGCTCCGTAAGGCGTGCCCCCGCTCCTCTGGATACCCGTGTTCATGTAGGCCTCATTGTCGTACAGCACATACAGGAAATCGTGGCCTCTCTCAACTGCTCCGGATAATGCTTGAATCCCTATGTCAATGGTTCCGCCGTCTCCGGCAAAGGCGATGACGTCAACCTGCTCATCTTTTATTCTGCTCTTTTTTCTCAAAATCTTCAGGGCTGTTTCGATTCCAGCCGCGTTTGCCCCAGCGGTTTCGAATGCGGTGTGCAGCCACGGGACGGCCCATGACGTGTACGGGTAGATCGTTGAAGATACTTCCATGCAGCCCGTCGCGTTCGTCACGATCGTCGGCCCCCTCGTCGCCTTCATGATCAGTCTTAGCACTGTTGCCGGCGCGCATCCTGCGCATGCCCTGTGGCCCGACATGAACAAGTCTGGCTTTTCAGCAACGTCTTTCGCCGTGAACTTCCCCTCTGAAAAATCACTCATGCTTATCACTCCCTTAATCCGACGTAACGCATTTTTTCATCGACTCTTCCGGTTTCAACCAGCTTCTGCAGGTCTTCGAAGATCCTGCTTATCTGGCTTGGGCTCGTGTCCCTTCCGCCGAGGCCGTGGATGTAGTTCACCATTAAAGGACGCGTTGACAAATCGTACAGTGCATGCCGGGTCTCGTGGTAGACTGCCCCGCCGTTTCCGCCGAAACTCAGGCTCCTATCCATGACGGCTATGGCCTTGACTTTTGCCAAGGCCTCAGCTATTTCCTCTGCTGGAAACGGCCTGAAAGTGCGTATCTTTAGCAGACCGGCTTTGACGTTTTTGAGCCTAAGCTCGTCGACTACGGTTTTCACGGTTCCCGCGGTCGACCCTAAGCATACTATGGCTATTTCAGCATCATCAACCATGTATTTTTCAACGAGTCCATCACCGTAGTGTCTGCCCGTCAGTTTTCCATACTCTTCCTGAACCTGCTGGATCACTCTTAACGCGTTTTTCATGGCTTGCTCCTGTTGCCGTTTGAACTCGAAATAATAGTTCGGCATAGCCACCGGCCCCATCGTCATAGGATTCGAGGCATCTAACCTGTATGGCACGTTCTTGCCGTCATGTGTGACCACGTTCGGTAGTTCCCGCGTGCCAACATACCCTTTCACATCATCGTCAGCGAGAACCTGAATCTTCTCCAACGTATGACTCAACGTGAAACCGTCCAACCCCACCATGACGGGCAGCTGAATGTCCAAGTGCTCAGCGATTCTGAACGCCTGAAATATCGAGTCATAGACTTCCTGCGCGTTCTCAGCGTAAATCTGTATCCAGCCGCTGTCACGTTCCGCCATCGCATCCGAGTGATCGCCGTGAATGTTCAGCGGTGCCGACAGGGCTCGATTCGCAACTGCCATGACTACGGGCGCGCGGCACCCTGAAGTCACGAAGAGCATTTCATGCATTAAGGCCAGACCGGCGGACGCTGAAGCCGTGAAGGTTCTTGCACCTGTGGCTGCTGCTGCGAGGCAAGCGGCCATGGCACTGTGTTCCGATTCTGTGCAGATAAATTCTGTGTTCACTTCTCCGTTGGCGACGTACTCACTGAACTTCTCAACGATTATCGTCTGAGGCGTGATAGGATAAGCAGCCACCACGTCGACGTCGGCCTGTTTGACAGCAAACGCGACGGCTTCATCGCCATTTAGGCCCATTATTTCCTGCTTGACACTCTTCATCATTCATGCACTCCAGCTAAATCATCATCACGATGGCCTTTGAGGGGCACTCGTTCGCGCATATCCCGCAACCCTTGCAGAAGCTGAGGTCAAACTCGATGTCGCCCTTTTCAGGCCTCCAGAGAATGGCCCCGTCTGGACAGAAAAGCGTGCATAACACGCATTTCGTGCATTTTTCCAGGTCCCTTTCTGGATGATACGTTTTCCAATCACCGGTCAGATAAGTCCTGCTGGATTTCCAGCATACGCCTGCGGGCGAGATTTCTTTCCAGCTTTTGTCTTTGGTGCTCATTCAGACTTTACCTCTTCATACGCCTCTTTGACCACTGCGAAGTTCTTCTCCGCTACGTCCGGTCTGAACCTTCCCTTGACCATTCTTTCAATGGAATCCATGCTGACTATTCCCGTGACGCGTGCAACGGCCCCCAACATGGCTGTGTTCGTTATGGGCATGCCTAAGATCTTGATGGAGATCTCGGTTGCCGGCACGATCCAAAGTTTGCCCGTGCCAGAGGAAAGCTGCTTCCTGACTTCTGTCGGATCATCTTTCGTGTTGACAACGATGTCTCCCCCTTCTTCGCTCAAACCATCGGCAACTCTGACTGACTTCAACAACGTCGGATCCAAGACGGCCACGACGTCAGGACTGTACACTGCGCAGTGCAGACGAATGGGTTCATCGCTGATCCTGGTGAAAGCTGTCACTGGCGCACCCATCCTTTCAGGTCCGAACTCTGGAAAAGACTGGATGAATTTTCCCTCGGAGATGGCTGCTCTGGCCAAGAGCTCGCTTGCCGTCCATGCTCCCTGCCCGCCTCTGCCATGCCATCTGACTTCCAAGATCTTCTTCAAACTGAGTTTACTCTCCAACAGCTTTTCGACCTAATTGGAAGATCGGAGATATACACTTTTCTGGGTGATCATAAAAAATTGAATATCTGACAGGAGCAAATCCTTTAATAAGAAATCTGACTCGCTTGATCTGAGGGGGCAACTCAACTTGGGATTTGACGTCGTTCTGACGGCTGATAGTACGCTGATGAGTGACTATCATCACAACGAATTCTTGGGCTTCGGAACTTGCGCGCCTCCGAACTTCATTCCAGACCAGCTGTTCAAGTGGCTTTTCTTCCCCCCGATTAAGGAAGAAGATGAAGTTCCGGCAGCCGCTCCGTACGGTCTGAGAAAGATCGAAGCTCAACTATTGAGCGAAGGATTCAATGTTCGAACCGTTTCGCCCAATCATCTTAAGAATCATGTAGCCGAAGCGAAGGTGTTAGGCATACACGTCATGGACCCGTTTGGCTTGGGACCAGCCTCGAGCACCTTGGCGTTCATTCTCAAAAAGGAACCGTTTCTCGCACAGTACTTTCGGAGGTTACTGAGTCAGCCAGCAGTCAGAAAGGCAAAGGAGAACGGCCTGAAGATCGTTGTCGGCGGGCCTGGTGTTTGGCAATTCCAATACAGGCAACGGTTTGTTGACAGATATGGAATAGACTGCATAGTTGCAGGAGAAGCAGAAAAAGTCGTTGGAAAAATCTTCAAAGCAGCCATCGAAGGTCAGGTCCTCCCGAAATATTATGAGGCCAGCATTGGAGAGAGCCCGAAGCTGGATGAGATTCCTGAAATCGTCAATCCTTCAATCAATGGACTGGTAGAAATTGGCCGCGGATGCTGCAGGGGCTGCCAGTTCTGCAGTGTGACGCTGAGGCCTCTGCGTTGGTACTCGCTGGAGAAGGTACTCCGAGAAATAGACGTAAACATGAAGGTCGGAGGCATAGAGGGAACAACCCTCCATGCAGAAGACGTCATGCTCTACGGCTCCAAGAATACTTCGCCGAACGGTGAAAGACTCATCAAACTCCATGAGGCGGTCGTCAAGAAGTGCAGAGGAGTGACTTGGAGCCACTGTTCGTTGGCGGCTGTTGCAGCGGAACCAAAACTCTTCTCAAAGACGGCCGAAATCATAAGGCAGAAACAACCCTGGTGGGGAGTTGAAATTGGCATTGAGACGGGTTCTCCAAGGCTAATACGAAAAATCATGCATGTTAAGGCTCACCCGTTCAAGCTGGAAGAATGGCCACAGGTCGTCCGAACCGGAATGGGGCTGATGCATGACAACAAACTCGTGCCCGCCGGCACATTGATCGTCGGAACTCCTGAAGAAACAGAAGAGGACCTCATAAAAACCATGGAACTCATGGATGACCTGAAGGACATCAGAAGCCTCATTGTTCCGTTGTTCTTCGTTCCCATGGGAAGACTGAAACATGAAGACTGGTTCAAGGGAACACAGGTGACAGAACTACATCGGGAACTACTGATAAAGTGTCTTCAGCACGATTATTACTGGATCCACCAACTAATCGACATGTCGCTCGGCGAAAGCTGGCAAGCCAAAGTACTAGTACCCTTCTACAGACTCTTCGCTTCCATAGCAAAGTACAAGGCAAGACAGTCTGGAATCAGCCTGACTTCGGACTAAGAATGGAAATAGAGAGCAAATTGAGAAAAGGCTCGAAGGAGGTGATTTGAACGTGTGATAGAATATATGGATTAGAGGTTTTGGTCAATGGGATTTTTGTTTTCAATGACTAATCCACAATATTGAGCTAATCTTCATAATTCATTAATACTTTCATCAATCAACGGCTTGTCAAGGCTGAAAAAGACTGTGGGTAAGTCTGCATGAGTGTAATAGAGCTTCTCACATTACTTGGTTTGTTCGCCAACCTGACTGCTCTGATAATTTCAGCCATGAAATACAAGATTCTTGAAAACATGTTATTAATTCATTGGAAAGTGAGCACAGCTGGACTAATCCTCACGATGCTTGGTTTTTTGGTTTGGTTTTCAGAGGAAGTCATGGAATTGATCTTTTTCTCGACATATCAGGAACTATTCGCGCAAGCATTTACCGGGACTATTTCCATTCTTCTAATAAGTAGTCAAACACTTTTTGTTTATGCTTTCGCCAAAGGAGGCAAAAAAGTTGTCCTTGCTTGACTTGTTCTACCAGACAACAACGGTCCTTTCCATTTCCGCTTCATGTGTCTCGATAATCTTTGTCACTTACGTGATTCTGAAAACCAAAGGACTAAACCCATACGTGATTTTTGCCGCGGGAACCATCAAAGCAATTACATCAAAAAAACTCAGGAAGATTGTACTCATAACCTTAATGAGCACTCTGGTCTTATTCACAGCTTACCTTGCGGAATTCTTTTTCGAAAAGCTAATTTACAAAACCCTAGAGATATCTGCACTACTTCTATTCCTAGTTTCCGCGAGTCTCCTACTGTCCTCTTATTTTCAGCAAGAGAAGAAGGTTCTTCTTTGAAATTCTAGGGAATAACCAGCAAATAACAAGCGAAAGGCAACGGATGCTGAAGCCGTTTTAACCATCTTATCTCGCTACCCTCAATAACAACATCGTCCGCACCGGTGATCGCAGCTTCACGTCCGAGTTTCTCAGAGGTGGAATATTTAAGAAAACTTGAGGACATTGCACTTTATGCCCTTATCCACAGGTTCAGTCGAACCAAGTCATCTGTTGGACTTTGGCCCTCCACATGCTTTGTTGGTACATCATATTGTTTGTGTTGATCTGAACGACTTCCACGAGACATGCCCGCGCTAATACCAAACGCCACAGTAATCGATGGACGGTGGAACACACCATGAGTCATTGATGAAACCAAGACAACTAACCACTAAATCCAGAAATTTCCATCAATCTTTGTTCTTGGACTATTCAAGACGGCGACGTTACTCGTAGTCATGATCTATGGAAGAAAAGGTCCTGAAATGAGTGCAGAAGTCAAGTTCCTTCTATCATGGTTTTCAGGTCACCATGAACACATTGTTTTGGGATATGGCTGATTATGACTCGGCAATTCAATTTCGTTGCTCGGGAGAAGTCTACCAATCAGGCTAAAGGAGCCCAGTTCATCTTGATTTTAGAGTCACCCTTAAATTAGTGTCCCTTCGGGAGATGTCTCCATTATCTCAGGTTCAAAACGTCAAGCTGGCACGTTGACATACCGCTTAAGATTGACAGGAACCCAGACGACAGTATGGCGGTTCACAAAGCTCGATTTTTTTGAGCACATAACATCATTCTGCCCAGACATTAACCTATGGGCAGACTTAAATACGACCATAAAACTCAAAAGTTAGCGTCAGGCAGGAGCCGCCGTAGCTCAGCCAGGTAGAGCAGCTGGCTGTTAACCAGTCGGTCATAGGTTCAAGTCCTATCGGCGGCGCCACAACGCTTCTTCTCGCAAGATAGAGCCTATTGGGGGAGGGGCTTATGCCAAAATCCCTCAAATGAAATGATTTCTGGCGAGTATACACGTTATTAGAGTTCGACCCTGTCGCACGCTGGGGAAGCTAATTGGGCAGGGCGTATACCAAGGTCAGGCATCTAGGTTCAAGTCATAGCCGAACTGCAACATCAATATTATCTGAATCGACTACAGGAGCTGGGTCATTCTTAAGCGCGATCTTCTGGTTAGTCGGTCTTCTCAAAACTTCTTGGCCTCATTCTTGGGGACGTGATTTTCGGGTCATCCATGCTTTTCACATTGGGCATTTGATGTGCCCACTCTCAGTTCAGTCTCATAATATAATAACGTTTAAATTCACGCTGAATATTGATGCTCGATTCATAACCCAGATGAGTATTGGTGGCTCTGCATAGCGACAGGGTCTTAAGCGGCAAAAAGTGACACGACCATGAGCGAAGAAGGCATTTCTATGAAGAACGTCGGCGAGAAGCTCTCACAACTTGAAGCGAAAACGCTGGAACTGCGTTTCTTGGAACGAGTCACCATGGACCTCAAAAGCTATAGAAAAATGATAGGCGTCAAGAACTACGATTAGAAGCACCTACACAATCATGAATCCCACATGCTCTCTGCCAGGTTTCTATCTGCAGAATTGTCTCCCGATGATTTTTGCAATCGTCTCAGTGGAAAGTGTCTCTTTCTGCAGCAACTTCCGGGTCAACTCGTTGAGGACCAGCTCTTTTTCGTTCTCAATCGCCCGATAGCGCTCCTTGACGGCATCATTGGTTTCATCAATTATCTTCCCAAGCCAAGTCAGTTTTTCAACGAATTCATCCGCCATGGCAACAAGCCTGACTATCTTCGATTAAGGATGGTTTTCTGTCCCAAAAATCTCTGCTCGATTTCCACTTCAGTTGCGTCGCGCCAATCTTGATCGAGGATCGAATCCAGCCGCAGTTCAACGATGTAGGCATTGGAAAAGTCGGAATCTTGGTCTGAGTGGATTCAGCCAGCGTCAAAAGGAGTCGAAACCTTTACACTCTTAACCATTTCCACCGTGCATCTCAATTGGGTATATCCTGTTTTGTCCAAAAAATCCTGCCATGTCATCGGCATGGTCAAATTCCCGGATAAGCGCTTCGAAGTTGACCGCGAGAACCCACTATGCATCATTTTCTTAGTTCTTCGACTAGGTTTAAAAGAACATGACAAACCGTCTGACTGTGAGCACATGAAAACACAAGCTGAACACCGAAAAACCCGCCAAGAAGCTACGTTTTGCGAGTCTTTCCGCCTGCAAAACCGCAGGTCAACGCATCAATTTTCAGAATGCCAAGGGCAATGGTTCAACGAAATTGGAGGTGCTGAACGTAAATTTCAATGAAAGACCGGGGGGATCAACGCTTAAGCCTTGTTTAGTCAAGCTTCCCAGTCAAGCAGCCTTTTCTGACCCTCGATCCTCTTAATGTCGGTGATGTCTTGCGTTACCTCGAGTGTTCCCAGATACTTGCCACGCCCGTCTCTCACTGCGAAGTATCTGATGAGGACCAGACGGTTGTTGATCGAAATCCAGAATTCAGCCGAGTCTTTCTTACCGGACTTGAAGGTCTCAACGATCTTGTTCACGACGTGAACGCTCTTCTGCGGATGGCACATCTGTACTTTTCTTCCGATCACTGACTTCGTCCTCACGAAGGTCCGCTTCTCTGCCTTGTTGAAGTACTTTACAGCGTCATTGGCGTCGACGAATGATATGTCTACTGGAATCGTGTCAAGAATAGCCTCAATTTCCTCCTTCGATAGGCTTCCCGTGTCGAACCGCAACGTTCCTTCACTTGACAGCGAATTACGTGTTTTATCGCTTATTGTTGTCGGTGGTTTTATCAGGTTTTTCGGCGTGAAACAGCAGTAGCCGATCTCGTCAAAGTCCTCTCTGATGCCGCTCCATTCCTCTTTCGGGATCACTTTCAGCGCCGATGGATAAAGCACGGTGTTTTCCTTGAAGATGTGGCTGGACAGCATGCTGTTCAGTGATCTTGTGCTCTCAAGAAGGCTCTTCTTGAACCCCTGAAAGTCTCTGGCCTCGTATTTCTGAACCATACTGTAAATCTGCTTCTTACATTCGCGAATCTTGTCATGCTCCATCCACATTATCGCAGGGGGTTCGGTGATTCCATGTTTTTCCAAGGCTGGAAACAGCACGTTTTCTTCCCGCAAATAGTGTTTCTCGGCATCGGATAGTTCTTCTACTATCTTCTTCATCTGTGTCAAGTCGTCTCCGACGTAGACTATGTCGCATGCTTGTCCAATGATGTCAACCGTGGTGGAGAGTTGCTCCAAGAGCCGCAGGAGGATCCTGTGTTCTTCGAGCAGTATGCCAAGGGGATGTTCTGGAGGAACGTTCAATTCCTGTTTTTCTAGCTGCTCACTGAAGACGGCCATATGAACGTCGCACAGCCGTTGAAGTTCCTCTCTGGGCATTCCCTCTTTCACAAGTTCCTGTTCGATCTTGGCAATCTCTTCAGAACTCACACCCTCTAAAACTTGCTTGAACCTTTCTTTAACTTCCTGCGGTGGAATCCCAGCATGCAACTCAGAGATTATCTCTTTCAGCATTTTTTTCCGTTTTTCACTCAGCATATCCATTTTTCGTCCCTTCAGTTCTCGCTTTGCGAGGATGCCTGTGCATTTTCGGTTTTCATTTCTACTTTTGAAGAATTCATCGCCAACAACTTCTCTCTACGCTAGTTCTTTCACTGCCAGTCTTGTGCTGTTTAGGCCTTTTTGATTCTTTCGGCAAGATTCTTACCGATTTCTATTATCTTTCCAACATCACTTTCAGAGGGTGGCCCGTTTATCTCCATCGATCCGACAATCTCCATCTTTGACGAGCCCAAAATTTCTTGGACATGTTTGATAGCGCCCCCGCCCCAACCGTAAGAGCTCAGGACGACTCCGAATTTCAGAGGTGGGCGCAGAGCCTTCACCAAATAGGTAGCGTAGACCGCAAGGGGATGCGCGCCTCCAAGTACCGTGGGAGTTCCTAGAACAATGGCTTTCGAATCGACCAGGTCCCTTGCTATGTCGCCGACGTCAGCCACAGTCAGGTTATACGATGCAACTTCGATTCCTTCAGACATCAGCGTTTCTGCAAGTGGTTGAACCATTTTCTCCGTGTTTTTCCACATGGTCACGTACACTATTATGGCCTTTCGTTTGGTTTCCCCGTTTGACCATTTCTTGTAAAGAGTGAGAATTCGTTCAGGGTTCTTGTATATTGGTCCATGACTCGGGCCTATTACGTCGATCTTCAGATTTTTAATCTTTTCCAGGGCTTTCTGAGCCATTATGCTGAAAGGCATCATTATTTCGCCAAAGTATCTCTGAGCATATGAAAGCAGATCTTCCACTTCATCGTCGAAAATTCCCCGTGCCACATGCGCGCCGAAGAAGTCGCATGGAAACAGGGTCCGAGCTTCCTTTACGTATGTGAACATCGTTTCGGGCCAATGAAGCATTGGAGCCTCGACAAACTGAAGAGTTTTACCGCCAAGATCTATGCTATCATTATCATGTACAACGACTATTCGATCTTCGGGCACCTTGTAGTACGTTTGGGCCATTTTTGCACCCTTGGCAGTGGCAACTAGTTTGGCTCTTGTATTAATTGACATTATATGCGGAATGGATCCCGCGTGGTCAGGTTCAGCGTGATTCATTACCACGTAGTCTATGGCGCTAGGATCGGTAATTCTCCTAATCTTATCCTCTAACTCTTTCTCAAAACCAGGATTTGCGGTGTCAATCAGTGCTTTCTGTTTAGTTCCAACTACAAGATAGGCATTGTAGGTTGTTCCGTTTGGAAGTGGAATCAAGGCGTCAAACAGTTTTCTATCCCAATCTTTGATACCAACCCAGTAGACGCCTTCAGAAAGCGCAATAATGTTCCGCCAACTCATCTTTTTTCACCTTGAGACGTTATTACGATTGTAATAAAGTATATTTATGCCTTTCGACACATTGCAAAGAGGAAGAAACATCAAATGTCCGTCCCATGTGAGATCGCAGTGAAATGTGCCCTGCCAGCCATTCGAGCCATTACCGCGAAAGAACTGATGACAAGACACGGGCTGAAGCAAGCAGATGCTGCAAGACTTCTTGGAGTGAGCCAACCAGCAATCAGCCTGTACCACCGGGAGATGCGTGGAAAAGCCGTGAACCTGGAAGGCGACAGCGACGTGAAAAATCTAATAGTCAAACTTGCGAGCCGATTATCTGAAGGCGACGTGTCACATTTAGAGTTCATCACAAACCTATGCCAGATCTGCAAGACAGTACGAGCCAAAGGGCTACTGTGCGCGATGCATAAAACCATCGATCCCGCAGTTGATATAGAACGGTGTGGACTATGCACGTCAATGGACTTGATGAAGTGTATTTAGACGCATAACGATGCCTGATAACACACGTCAAGAGGATTTGCTGCCGTTTGTCCTTGTCACGCCTTTGTGTTATTCTGTAAATTCAGTCTCCGCAGGCTCAGCTTGCTCATTCACGCACAATCCGAAGGGGCAAAACAGTGTGCAATCATGGAATCATCGGAGACAAGAATCAAACAATACGATCACGGGAAGGAAATCGCCCTCCGTCTAACAACGCCTTTATAATGCTAGGCCATATGCAGCCATGCAACGGTGAATTGGTGACATGGGATATTCAGCAGCTTGGAAGATACTTGAAGAAATGGTCACCGATTTTCGGAAAAAAGGGAGAGTTGTTCCCGCACAAATCATGGACAATTTGAAATCTGCGAGGACGATGATCAGAATACTGAAAGCTGATGCGAGCTGCGGAGAGGCTACTCAAAAGATTGAGGAGTATCTAGGTAGCGTAGAGTCTTACCTTGTTTCTGAAGGAGAAAAGATCTTCGGAGCGGCCTACGCAAATGAGTGGCTCAAGCGATTAGATGAGGCAAGTAGAAAAGTCGGCAAAGAGGAAAAAGAGGAGCCGAGGTTTGTCGCTGGGTTGCCGAGAGAGCAGCAATGGATCCGTGTCAGACCCTCAGCCGAATTTGCTATGGACAGATTGAAGGCTTTGGCTGATGATTCATCCGTGTCATACAGACCACAGGACGACGGTTCAATCCTTATTTATGGGAAAAAGGAACACGTAATGAACTTTGTCAGGAAAATGGCTACAAAACAAGGATTGAAAGCCGAAAAATAGCGTTCACAAGTACATAGCTGTTAAAGCTCAACGCTGCAGTACTCTTTTGCAAAAATATATTAGAGTTATCGAAATAAGAATGCTGTGTGCTTCCGAGAAGGTGAGGGCGCACACTGAATGCCCTACATTAAGAAAATCGAGGTTAAAGGTTTCAAGTCGTTCGGGCCGCAGAACGTTAAAGTAGCTCTGGACAAGGGCTTCACAGCCATAACTGGTCCAAATGGCAGCGGCAAGACAAACATTCTAGATGCGCTCTTGTTTGCACTTGGTGAATTGAGCACAAGAAGACTGCGTGCGGAGACTGCTGCCAAACTTATCTTTCACGGGTCGGAGACGGCTGGGCTGGAAAGGGCAAAAATGGCGAAAGTGGTGATACAGTTTGACAACACGGATTGTCGCATGCCTGTCGATACAACCACCGTTACTGTTTCGCGCGAGGTCTATCGCAACGGTCAAAGCGTGTATAGGCTCAATGGCAGAAGAATTTCAAGAGCTCACATCTTAGAAGTCCTCTCCATGGCCTGGATAAGCAGCACAAGTCAAAACATAATCTTGCAGGGCACGATAACCCGCCTCACCGACATATCTCCTTTGGAACGAAGAAAAACCATTGAAGATCTCGTTGGAATCAGCCAATACGACGCTGAAAAAGCTGAAGCTGAGGAAAAGCTTCGAGTGGCAGACATATCCATACGCACGGCAATGGGAAGAATCGACGAGGTGCAGAAAAGACTTGACGATCTGGAAAGAGAAAGGAATGAACTGCTGAGAGCCAATTTTATCCAAGACGAGATAAAGAAATTTGAAACGATAAAGATCTCACACGACATGGCGTCAATACAAGAGAAAGTGGAAGAGCATTCGGCGCGGGCCGACGATGTTAGAAACAAACTTGAGAAGTTGCGACAGCTTCGCGACGGACATAGGTCAAAGAGACGGGAAATTGAAGGAGAATGGAGAAAGCTAAGCTCAGAAATCGTTGAAGAAGGCGGCTCCCAAGTCCTGAAAGTGCAGATAAGAATTGGAGAACTGAAATCAAAGCAGACAGAACTCGCAACTAAGATCAGCTCTGGGAAGATAAGCCTTGAAGGGTTGAAACGTGTAAGAGAGAACAGCGTCCAACAGTACGAGTCCATCCGTAAAGAAATTCGCGAAAATCGTTCAGGAATCAAACGTCCCAGAAGCGAATCTGAGAGCGTTTCGGGCCAAATAGGCTCAAAACAAGCTGAACATGATGCTCTCGCACAGGAAACTGCTCAGCTTTGGGACAATCTTGGAGAAAACAGCAAGAGAATCCGAGAGATCGAGTTAGGCCTCGACAATAGTCACAAGAGACTTGCTTTTCTTAGATCTGAATACGTGAAAAGTCAGACGGCGATAAAGCTCAGAGTCAAGAGGCTCAAGGATCTGCATGACCGCAGAGAAAGATTCAACACAACGCTTTCTGAACTTCAGAAATCATTCAGCGAACTAGAGAGCGTGCAGAAGGAACAGAAAACCCAGCTTAAGTACTTGGAACGTAACCTTGAACGACGGATAGCCCAAAGAGAAGCCGTCCGAAGGGAAATAGCTGAAGCAGGAAAAATAGCTGAGTCGGCGCGGGAAGCCGTTGTAGAATTTGCAACTCAGCGAGAACTTGCGGAAACCATAGCTGCCGAAGAGAAAGCCCTAAGAAGCATAGAAGAACTAGGCGATTTAGGCGTCATCCCAGGCGTTTACGGTAGATTACGCAGCTTGGTCAAGGTTGAAAAGGCATATCAAAGGGCAGTTGAGGCGGCCTCAGCAGGATGGTTGGACGCTATGGTGGTTAAGGATTTCGATGCTGCATTTGCCTGCACTGAAACCCTGAGAAAAATGAAGCTTGGAAGAATCAAGATAATTCCTGTTGAAGGAACAGCGAGACCAAAGCCCTCTAAAGTGCCTGAGAAGCATGGGGTCAGCGGCATAGCCTCGTTATTCATGAAGTATGACAAGAACTATGAGCCCGCCGTTCACTTCGTTTTTGGCGATACAGTAATTGTATCTGATGACAGAGTCGCCTTCAGCTTATCGAATGAGGGGCACAGGATTGTAACGGTTGATGGTGATCTTTATGAGTCTGGTGGCGCAGTTGAAACCGGTTATTATCGTGCTCCAATAGACTTTTCTGCGATTATCCCCAGCGACATGGCCATCAAGAGCCTAGACGAGGCAGTATCGGCTCTGCAGCAGCATCTTTCAAAAAGAGGAACCGACGTCTCTGTCTTTGAGGAGGAAATTGACAAGACAAGAGTCGAGATTGCGAGGCTTTCAGACGCGATTGCTACGCTTGAAAGAGAATTGACCCGTGTGAAGAGAAGCGCGAAAAGGACGAATGCCAACGTAAAGCGATTGGACCACAACACTGGGCGACTTGAAAAGGAAATAGAAACTGAGAAGTCGCAAATGTGGGTTCACAGGGCAGAAAGAAACTCGATCCAGAAGGATATCAGGAAGTTTCAGACAGAACTGGCCTCTCTGAGGCGAAAGACGGACCCGGCGAGCATTCAGGAAATGGAGGTCAAAAAAGAGAAGCTTGCAGAAGAAACAATTACTCTGAGACAGAAGCTCGGCACGTTTCAAACAGAGATCTCAACGCTTCAATCACAGTTCGACAACGTTCTAAGGGTCGGGTATCAAAACTCCAAGATTCAACTCGCGAAAGTGGAGCAACAACAGAGAAAAGTGGAAAAAGAAGTGGAAGAAGCGCTGAAAGAAAGAGAAACGTTGAAGCAGGAGTTGTCCGAACTAGAAAAAAGCCGCGTAGAACTCTCGAAAAGCGTTTTCTCAGCAAGGGAGGAATCAAAGAAGTTCACTAGCCAAATAGACGACATAGACAAGGAGTTACGAAAGCTTGATTTCGAATACGAGCAGGTTGACCGCGTGCTGAACCAGCTTCAGTTGAACATACAAACTTCCCTCCTTCAGCTCAATCAATATCGCAACCAGCTTAGACAGTTCGGTTATGAGCAGCCGGTGGAAGTGACGCCCAAGCAGGTCGAAGAGGCTGAAACATCGATCAGAATGATGCAATTTGAGCTTGAAAGAATAGGCGCAGTCAATCAGCTTGCCTTTTCTCACTATGCAGAACAGATCTCCCGTTATAAGGAATTGTCGATACGGATGAATGAACTTGAAAGGGAAAAACAGGCGATAGTCCAATTCATGGATGAGATTGAACAGAAGAAAAGGAACGTTTTCATGGAAGCATTTGGAAAAATCGGTCGCGATCTACAGAAATACTTCGTTCAGCTCACAGGCGGTGGAACTGCTTCATTAAAAATCGAGGACGTGGATGAACCATTCGCAGGCGGCATAGACATGATAGTTCAGTTTCCCAACAAACCTTCCATAGTGGTAAGCGGAGCAAGCGGAGGCGAACGTTCAGTTGCTGCAGTGGCCTTTCTGTTCGCCTTAAAGGAATTCACACCTGCATCATTCTACGTGCTTGACGAGATAGATGCCCACCTAGATGCCTTCCACGTGTCAAAACTTGCTGATCTCCTACTGCAAGAGTCTGAGAAAACCCAATTCATAATAATAACTCTGAAGCCAGAGATGGTGAGCAAAGCACAAAAAGTCTACGGGGTCTATGGGCGAAACGGCGTTTCGAACGTCGTTGCAACAAACCTGCTGGAGGTACCAAGCTAGTGTCTTCAACGGTTGAAAGAAGACCCTTCTATCTTCACCCTCCTTGGAACATTCTTTTCGAGTTTCACAAACTTGAGAAGCTCTCGCCTTGGAACGTCAACATCGCTTATTTGTTGACTTCGTTTCTCGAGCAAATGGAGAAATCTGGGAAAGTAGACTTCAGAGCTTCAGGCGTAGCGTTGGATTCTTCAGCTCTAATATATCTGATGAAGTCGAAACTGCTGTTGAGACTTGAAGAACCGCCTCCACCAGCAAAGGCCCCGCAGGACTTTCTTCCTCCACCCTTGTTTCTGCCATTGAGACATGAATTGACTTCGACAACCATCCACAACCTGCTTGAAGCCTTGGACGATGCGCTGAAAGGGGAAAAATTCATGCGTCTCGAAAAAGCTGTTGAGGTGCCCCTTCTTCCGACACCTTCGGAAATACTGCCTCAACTGGATTTCTACCTGATGGAAATTGAACTTCAGATGGAAAAACTGTACGCAGGTCTTTCAGAAAGAGTGAAAGGTGCCGGCATAATAGAGTTTTCGAGTTTGATAAAGGGGATGACGCGGCTTGAAGTCATTCGTACGTTCATCCTCCTCCTATTCCTAGCACAAGAGGGCAAGGTTGACCTATGGCAGAATGAAGAGTCTGAGGAGATATACATAAGCGTCGGAGACTTGAATCTTGCAGAGAGCAGGAAGGCCACAGCCTGAAACGGAAGCGAACGCTCACCGGAAGAAGACCGATGATAGGGTCAAGCAAGAACTGGCCTTGGTAGAAGCAGCACTCTACGTGGCTGGTCGCCCGCTAGAAATAAACGAGTTATGCTCTGTCCTGAACACGCGTTCAAAGAAGAGAACCAAGAAGCTTGTGGAAGCAATCAGCCACGAGTATGCGGAAAGAAATAGTGCTCTTGAGATTCTGGAGCTGAAAGATGAAAGATACGTCTTGCAGCTGAAAAGCAATTTCACGCCTCGCGTCCGAAAGCTTGTCAACAGGCCTCTGCTTTCCATGGGTCCATTGAAGACCCTCTCGTACATAGCCTACAGACAACCTGTCTCTCAGAAGAGAGTCATCGACGTGCGGGGTCATCACGCTTATGGGCATGTTAAGATATTGAAGGAGATGGGCCTGATCGCCAGTGAACGAGCTGGGCGCTCATCGGTACTCAAAACGACAGAGTATTTTGCGGATTATTTCGCTTTGAGCCGTGACACGGCCAGCATAAAGAGAGAGTTGAAGCACATTTTTGAAGACGGGAACAAACATGAAGAGTCTGCCCCTGATGGATAGGTTTATATGCGGAACAACGGTGATAATGACCGCCATTGTCGGCAAATCAGGAGAAATTGACGATGTCGGTCTGGCATAGCGACATGCGCAAGAAGAAATCTTCCGGCGGCAGAAAACGGGCTTACAGGAAGAAAAGAAGGGCAGAAATTGGCTCGTTTCCAGCTGAGACCACGCTGGGGGAACTAAAGTGGAAAACCGAAAGGGAGAGGGGGGGAACTTTGAAAGTGAAGCTGTTGAGCGACAAGCGAGTGTGTGTGACTGATCAAAAAACAGGAAAGACTGAGAAAGTTGAAATTATGGGGGTAGCCAAGAACCCTGCAAACGTGGACTATGATCGTCGAGGCGTGATCACAAAGGGTGCAATAATAGAGACGCCCTCGGGCCTAGCGCGCATCACTTCTCGCCCAGGACAGGACGGAGTGCTGAACGCTGTTTTGGTCAAGGAAGAAAAAAGCTAACTCTATTCCACTTTGCCGATGGTTGTACTCCGAATCTTAAGCAACTGTTTTGCTATCTCCTTTATGGTTGCTTCCTTTGATTTCTCCTTCTGAACAAGGACCATCCCCGATTTTGACGAAGGCATTTTTGGAAAGGCAACATTCGCGATCAGTTCGCAGTTCAGACGAAGCTTATCCGCTGCAGCCTTCACCTCTGAGACTTTAGGAGAGGGCACAGCCAAATTCCTCGGCACACGCCTCCCTTCACGTCTTGTTTTCGCAGAGTCGAAATAAGTCGGCCACATGATAACCTTGTCTTGCTTGCGCATGCTATTTCCTCCTTCTTCTATTTGTGAGCATAGTAGACCAACAGTCTTTCTCCCACTCGGTCGATTCTGACGAAACCGTACCGTTCAAATTGAATGGCCGTGTTTGGCTCCAGTCGTTTGCAGTAGCTTTCTGCAATGCCATTAGCTGTGGTTGCATCTTGCATCATTACTTGACAGGGCACATCTTGCCCCACGGGGACCCATTGTATCAGTTGCGCTTTCATTCGTCGGGCCTCCTCATACGATTCACCTGCGAAAGCCGCGCCAGCCGAGTAGACATTTGCACTCTTGATTTTCACGTTGAACAATTCCATAAGGCGGATTATGCATCCGATCTTGGAAGAGTCCACGTCCTTCCGTGAAATCCAGAACTTGGCGGTGCCATTGTCCTGTTCAGGTCTAATTGTGTACTCTCTGCTTTCTCCTTCTTTACGATCGGGATGCATATGAAGCCTTACGCTGAACACTCTTGGGATTTTTTCCACAGCTAATTCTATCGGATCTTGGACAAAAAAGTATCTTTCAGCCGTGGGATCCAGTATCTTACGGTTGTACGCATACAAGTTTTCCCAGCTCAGGACGACATCTTGGGTCTTGGGACCAACGTCGGCTATCATCTTTTTGATTGCTTGCGGTGTGATTCCTCTTCTTCTTAGGGCTGCAAAAGTTGCAAGTCTCGGATCGTCCCAATCTTTGAATTGCCCTTCTCTTATCCCTTGAACGATCTTTGACTTGCTCAGGTATGCACCGGTGATTTTCATTCGACCATAATGTATCGCCTCAGGGTACTTCCAGCTGAAGTATTTGTACATGTACTCTTGCCGAACCTGATTCGTCAAATGCTCTTTTCCTCTTATTATGTGTGTGATGCCGAGCAGGTGGTCGTCCACGCCGCAAGCCAAGTTGTACAATGGCCAAACATGATACTTGCTTCCAACTCGAGGATGAGGAAACTTTTCCGCATCTATCACTCGAAGTGCTGGCCAGTCCCGGACCGCCGGGTTCGGATGATTCAAGTCGGTTTTCACGCGCACTACTGCTTCGCCTTCTACGTAACCGCCTTGCAACATGCGTTTCCATCTGGCCAGGTTTTCTTTCACTGGTAAGTCACGGCACTCGCATGATTTACTGGCGAGAGCCCTTTCTCTGAACAGTGTCGGCGGGCAGGTGCAAACATAAGCGTCGCCGTCCTTCAGCAGTTTCTCAGCGAATTCGTAGTAGATCGGGATTCTGTCACTTTGAATGTACTCTTCATCAGCCCTGCAGCCCAGCCAAGCTAAGTCTTCTCGTATACGATCATAAAACTCTATGACAGGCCTCTTTATCTTAGGGTCCGTGTCCTCAAAACGTAGAATAAACTTGCCCTTGTAGAGCCGCGCGTACTCATAGCATAAGACTATGGCTCTTGCGTTGCCAAGATGGAGGGCACAATCGGGATTCGGCGAAAAGCGTGTGACGACTCCCGCGTACTTTTGGACATTAGGCAAGGGAGGCAGGTGCTTTTCCTCGTCTGTTTTCTCCCTGTGAAGAGCCTCAGGCCATTTCTCTTCGACAGTCTGCTTCTGGTCTTCATGTGAAAGACTGTTGACCTCTCGAACAACAATGCTGATGACAGCTGATAGTTCCTTAAGCTTGCTTCTCAATTCCGGTCTCTCTCCCAATATTTTTCCTATGACAGCACCTTCTTGGGCTTTGCCATCGTGTTTGACCGCGTTCAACAAAGCTGTCTTTCGAATATTCTCTCGAAGTTCAGCATCTTCAATCGCCAAGGTTTCACACTTCTATGAATTTCAAATCTTTCGCTCTATTAGGAATTCAGTGAAGCATTTCAGGTCTTCTTTCCCATGTGAGTCAGGCAGGAGTTTCTCGACTTGCTGCCAGCTGTCTTTGACCATTTCTTTTGCGAACTGCTTGACGTATTCTATCGAACCATATTTCGTCATTAGCTCGATGGCTTCATCGCGAAGCCTCTGGTTTGAAGTATGCTTGTTGAGAATTTCAATGAGTCTGTCCTTGTCTCGAGCATTTGCACCTTTCAACGTGTGAATAACGATCAGCGTTCGTTTTCCTTCGGTTATGTCTGCCCCGCGGCCACCCTTTTTCTTCTCAAATTCGGCGCTCGTCAAGTCAAGCACATCGTCACGCATTTGAAAGGCTATTCCCACGCTTTCAGCGAGGCGGCCGAGTTTAAGAACCAGGTCATCGTCTGCATCTGCCAATACAGAAGCAATCCTAGCAGACATCCTTGCCAGAGTCCCGGTCTTGTAGGCGCACATCTGGAGGTAGGCCTTTTCATCCAAGTCATTCGCATTCGCCAAGCCCCTGTGCCACGCTATGTCCATTGCCTGACCAAGGCTCAGATTAATCATCTCCTGCGTGTAAACCTCATATATTCTGCGTGCTTTCTCGGAAGATATCTCCTTTCTTTTTTCCATCAGAGGCAAAAGGGGAAGATAGTACATGGCGTTTCCAGCGTTTATGGCGATGTCTAAACCGAACATCCTATAAGTGCAAGGTTTTCCTCTTCGAAGCTTGGACTTGTCTTCAATATCGTCTACCATCAATGTCCCATTGTGGATTACTTCTGGGATTATCGCAAAATCGAGGAAGTCGTTTGGGTTCTTGCATAGGACTTCGCAGATTAGTAAGAACAACGCAGGTCTCCATCTCTTTCCGCCTCTTGCGAGAAATTCCCAGATTGGATCGGCAACTGCCTTGTTGATCGGTTGAAGGTTATAGGCATAGTTTGGCGGGTTGCTTTTGAAGACTGCAGCGTTCTCTGAGAAGACTCGGGGTATATACTTCTCGATGGTTTTGTCTATCAATGCTGCTTTCTCTGCAAGAAATTTCTCAACGTCCAATACCTAGTCCATCCTCCTCTGTGCTTTGGCTGACACGTTGAATCCCCTTGCATTCAACCATTCTGCTGTTCTGCCCATTATCACTGCGTGAGTTTTCTTGAGCTCATCCACGGAATTTGCTCCTACGAGGAACATCGTGTTCCTCAGTTCATCTATCAGGAGGGAGAGGGCGGCTCTTGTTTCGCTCATGTTCTTGTTTGCCGCTTTGAGCACAGAGTATGCCGAGCTCGTCAGGCTTGCGCCCAGCGTCAAGGCCTTGGCCACATCTATGCCGTTTCGTATTCCACCCGAGCCGATTATGCATATTTTTGTAGTTACGGAAGCTTCCACGATGCTTGCAGCCGTCGGGATACCCCAGTCCCAGAATGTGTTGCCCAGATTGTGCTGAACGCTATTCTCCTGAGCTCGAGCCCTGTAGTATTCAACTGCTGCAAAGCTCGTACCACCAGCACCTCCTACGTCTATGGCTTTGACGCCAGCATCCTCAAATTCTCTTGCCTCTTCAGCAGATATCCCAGCACCTGTCTCCTTAGCTATCACCGGCGTGTCTATTTCACTCGTGATTTCACGTATCTTCTCAAGCACTCCTGTGAAGTTAGTCTGGCCTTCTGGCTGGACAGCTTCTTGAAGCGCGTTTAGGTGTATTGCAATCGCGTCTGCCTCGATCATTTCTATTGCTTTTTTCACGTCTTTCAACCCGTATCCGTTAACGAGCTGTATTCCGCCTATGTTTGCAATCAGAAAGGCTGTCGGGGCCTTTTTTCTTGCTATTGTGAAAGTCTTTTCTAATCTTTTGTTTTCTATCGCTGCTCGTTGACTTCCGACGCCCATTCCCAATCCCAGTTCTTCCACAGTTTCAGCTATTCTCGAATTGATTTTCAAAGCCTCTTCAGTGCCACCTGTGATGGCTCCTACTATCAATGGGGCGGCAAACTTGTGACCAAAAACCATGGTGGATAAGTCTACCTTTTTCTTGTCAATTTCTGGAAGGGCCTTGTGGACAAGACAAACGTCCTCCAAGCCCGTCGTCACTTGTCTTGCTTGGACGTTCTGGTTTAATGCAATTTTGATGTGATCTGCCTTTCTTCTTCTCGTTTCTTCAGCCAATTCTACTCCTTCTCTATTAACGTACACTCCGTGCTTTCTCCCTTCAGAGCCTTGTAAATACGACCTGGTTTCGTAGCGTTTAAGATCGTCACTGGAATTCCCTGTTCCAAAGCTGGAAGAAGCTCAAAAATCTTGCCGAACATGCCTCCTGTGACATCGCAGGCAGTTGACTTGCCAACGTTTCTTTGAAGCTGCCTCAGTTTATCTAGCGTTAAGTGAGAGAATCTCTTTGCCGTTTTCTCAACCTTGGGGTCAGCATCGAACAGCCCGTCCACGTCGACACCCACGATGATGCGTTGCGCGTTCAGCCTTGTTGCTAAGGCCGAAACAAGCTGGTCGCCTGATAGCACCGTGAACCCCAGCTTTGCATCTGGCACTGCGTCTCCGTACAGGACGGGCAGAAAACCCATTTTCAGCAGCATCTTCAACGGTGTATCTTCGAAGCTCCTGATTCTTCCGTCTTCAGTCACTGCGCATGATGACGTCATGATAGTGACAGCTGGAATGTTGTGTGTGATCAATGAGTCCATGACTAGACCATTGAGTACCGTCATGAAATGATGGGTTTCGGCGAAGCCCATTTTTTGCTCCACATTTTTCAAGCCTTCTTTGATGGCGCTTCTTTGTGCTGCAGGGTGGCCGAAGCTGCCTCCTCCATGAACGATTATCAGATTTTCTACGCCCGCTTCTTGTGTTTCCTCAGCCAAACGGTCTATGGTCTGTGTCCGGGGCGTGAGTTCAATATTCTTGTCGGTGATCACGGAACCCCCGATTTTCATGATTGTCGTCTTAGCTTCGGTCAATTCTCACGCCTTCATCCGTCTTTCTGGCTATGAACGGTTTTCCGCCCGCTCTCTGAATGGCTTCCGAAACCTCTTGAAGCTTCTCATCTTTCGATAATGCTATCATACACCCGCCGCCCCCTGCGCCCGTCAGCTTTGCTCCCAAGGCCCCTGCTTTGCGAGCGGCATTTGAAAGCCATTCCAAGGACTCGTCTGAGACCCCGATTCCATATAGCAAAGCGTGGTTCATGTTCATCAAGGCTCCAAGCGTCTCCAAGTCATTTTCCTTGAATGCGTCTATGGCTCTTAAGACAACCTCGCGTGCCGCTTTCATGATGTTTTCAACGATTCGAGGATACCTCTCCACGATTACCTTGACTTTTTCAACCTGAGCTCGCGTGGATCTTTCGACGCCCGTTTCACCGATGACAAGTGGAATGTCTTCTTTGGCGTCTAAGGGTTTGAAGCCCGTATCAACCTGGAAAATAATGGCGCCGCCGAAAGTTGAAATTGCAGGGTCCACCCCTGAGGGGTTACCGTGAACGATCTTTTCGGCTTCGTACGTTATTCTGAAAATGTCCTCTTTGGACAATTTCACATCTAGAAGCGCACCAGCTGCAGCCGTTGACGCAGCAACAACCGCGGCTGACGACCCAAGTCCTGCACCTACTGGAATGGAAGAGTTTATCTCGATGTCCAAACCAACCTGCTTCCCGTGTTTTTCGAGAACACTCCCTATCGCGTGCCTAACAGGCTCAAATCTCATCCTGGCTTCTCTTGCGTTGCCTTGCTCGACCTTGAAACTACTGCCTTCAAAGCATCCCGAAAGATTAAGCGCCATGGAACGGATGTGAAGTTTGTTGTCACCCCTGGTCTCGGCTTTTACGTATGCCCTCTTGTCTATGGCCAAAACTATTGCCGGTTCTCCATAAACGACGAAATGCTCCCCGAAAAGGATTATCTTTGCGGGAGCTGAGGCAACGACACCCATTTCAAACCACTATTTTGTGAAACACACGGCTGCGTACCCAACCACGCTTGAGTAGTCGCCAATAACATCTCCACTGGTTTTATAGCATAATAATTTTGCCTCTCCTGCCCCACTACACTTTGCTGCTTCTATCAGAGCGGCTATCGGGCCATATCCGCAAGCTGTTATGCCGCGAGTTTCAACGACCGAGTAGAACTTAGCCTCGTCCATTGCCTCCACAGCTTTGAGAGCTGCTGAATCATTCTTCACGGCTTTTTCTTGTGGTTCATAATGAGTCATATCGGAAGAGGCAATGATAATGGCGTTCTTGTTGGCCAAAGTCTTGGCAACAGCTTGTCCGACTTCTCTTGCTGATGACAAGTCTTGCATCAAGAAACAGATTGGAACGATCTTAAAGTGGGAATCATAAAGATATTGAAGAAATGGGAGTTGAACTTCTATCGAATGCTCGAAACGATGAGCAGATTCGTCCACGTCAACTATTCGCGCTGCTTCGACGATTTGATTAGCTGTCTCAGTGTCCACCTCAACGTCGCCGAGCGGCGTCCGCCATGAGCCTTCGTTCATGATGGCTAAACCGCTACCATAACCAGTATGATTTGGACCGAAAGCGACAATTACGTCAGGCTTACCGTCCAAGGCAAGCTTGTAGTAAGCGTGAGCTGCCACTGGACCAGAAAACATGTAGCCCGCATGAGGGCAGATCAATCCTAGTATGCGTCTGGGCCCGTTTTTGGCCACTTCTGGAAGCTTTCCAGGCCCGAGTTCATGCAGGAAACAGTTTGCTATCTGTTTTCTTAGCGATTGGACTCTGCTATCGTAGAAGGCTCCGGCTTGGCAAGGAAGCCGAACCTTCGCCATCCGGTCAGATTTCCTCCTCTTCCTTGGTGATCTTTGCTTCGAAGTCATCGATCGTTAATGTTGGATCTTTGTCTGATTGGAGTTCTCCACGTTCACGGAGTACTTGCCTAGCTAAGAGCCAGTAGATCACTGCCAAGGCTCTTCTGCCCTTGTTGTTTGTTGGGATGACCAAGTCGACTCCAGTGAATTCATTGTCTGTGCTACATAGGGCTATCACTGGAATGCCTATTGAAGCTGCTTCTTTGACCGCTTGGCCGTCTGCTCTTGGGTCAGAGACAATCAGAACTTCAGGTTCAATCCTGTGGGGGTGCAACGGATTTGATAGCAGTCCTGGAATGAATCGTCCAACGACATGTGTTGCCTTGGTCAGTTCGCAGAACTTTTTGACTGGCTCCTGTGCATAAAGTCTCGCCGCAGCACCTGCAATTTTAGCTGGTTCAAATCGGGCGAGGAACTTTGCGGCCACTCTTATTCGGTCGTCTGTCCTTTTGACGTCCAAAACGAATAGACCATCAGGCCTCACACGGTATATGAACTGCTCCATGTCACCTGTTTTCATTCTTGTACCAATGTGTATGCCCGCGGATAGCATGGTGTCTCGCGGCAACAGCAATTCCTCTTCTGGGGCCGCTGCCTCTGGGGTTGGTGTCTCGATTTCGGCTTCAGATTCTGGCTCTTCCTCCACAGGTTCAGCCACTTCATTCTCATCCTCTTTCTCGATCTTCTCGTCTTCTGACAAATCCTCGTCCTCCTAAACCGTCTTGAAATTGGCCATTCTGGCTCTATCTCCTAAGAACTCCTCTATTCTAATTAGCTCGTTTATCTTTGCAATGCGAGCGCCCTCGACTATTCCAGTCTTTATTATGGGGCATTTGAAGGCGACTGCTAAGTGGGCTATGTGCCAATCGCATGAGTCTCCTGAGCGATGTGCCATTATCGGCACGTAGCTGTTTCTTCTTGCCATTTCAACCGTTTCCAAAGCGTCAGTGAGCGTACCGACTTGATTCACTTTAATAATGATTGCGTTGGCCGCCTGCGTTTTTATGCCTCGGCTCAGCCTTTCATCGTTTGTCGTGAACAGGTCGTCACCGCAAATTAAGCAGTTTTTGGCTTTTTTGGTCAGCTCTTGGAAGCTTTTGAAGTCTTCTTCATGGAAGGGGTCTTCGACATAGGCGAGGTGATACTTGTTGATAAGGCCCAAGATGAAATCTAATTGCTCGCCCGAATCCCGCTTTGTCTTTTCTCTTTCGTATGAGTACTTTTTTTGTTTGCCATTCCAGAGAGATGAGGCAGCAACGTCAACGCCCAATGCGCACTCAAAACCTAGCTCACTGCTCACTTCGTCGCATACGTGCGCGAGGATTTCAAGAGCCTCCGAGTTTCCGACGTTCGCAACCCAGGCACCTTCGTCGCTTTTTCCGTCATTGAACAGTTTATCTTTTTTTCTCAGTTCGTCACCCAACCTTCTGTGAACTCGCACGTTGGCCGTTGCGGCTTCGACGAAGCATTCGGCGCCTTGTGGAAGAACCAGGAATTCCTGTATGTCTGGGGATTTTCCATGCGTGTGTTGTCCGCCGCTTATGGCATTTCCAAGTGGGTAAGGGAGCTCATCGGCTATTGTTCCACCCAAGTGTTGGAAGAGCAGAGAACCGCATGAGTTTGCAGCGGCTTCTGCGTTCGCAAGCGAGATTGCGAAGGCGCTGTTTCCTCCTATGATTCTGAAGTCTTTGGAACCGTCGATTTCATGAAGTGTTTTATCGATTTCTTCTTGGAAGTCCGCGTTCAGACCGACAATTTCTGGGGCTACGAGATCTTCAACCTTATTTACTGCTTGGTCCACTCCGCCTTGAGGATAATAGGCAACTTCGCTTTTTCCCCGGCTTTTCCCAGCAGGCGCTGAGGCTCTTCCGAACCCTGATGCCGTTACGATGTCAACCTCGATTGTTTCCTCGCCTCGGCTATTGAAGACTTTTCTCGCAATTAGATCTTCAATGATTGCTGACATGTTTTCTTCCTTTTCGTTTCCCTGTTAGTAGGTTCTTGCCTCTTTTCGCTTCTGAGCTTCTTCATAGAAACGCAAGACTTCATCCCCGATCTCCACGTGTGACAACAACATGCGCCGGCAGCAGTATCGCTTGATGCCAAGATCATCCAAGACCTCGCCCGCATTCTCTCCCGTTTTCACTCTTCGTGCAAATTCTTCCCATTTGTCGCCAACTAATTTGCCACATGTGAAGCATCTTACGGGTATGATCATGCCATCAAACCCCCTTATCTGTAGCTTTTCTGTCCCTTGGCTCGGGCTCCTGGTCCGCCGAATTTCTTGGGCTCCTTCTTCCTAGAATCGCCAACCATCATTGTTCGGTCATACTCAGCAAAGACGGTCCGCAGATGTGTGCTTTTGGTCCACTTCAGCAAAGCATTGGAAATCGCCATTCTTGCTGCTTCCGCTTGGCCCATGTAGCCCCCACCGGAAACGCTAACATCCATGTCAAGCTGCTTCCAAACATCGTCTCCGGCCTGCAAGAGCGGCTCCTTTATTTTTTCACGTGAGACCTCTGGTTCCAAAATCTCCAGAGGAGTCTTGTTTATTCGTATTCGTCCCATTCCAAGCCTAACGACCGCGCGTGCTATTGCAGTTTTTCTCTTTCCGCTGACAACTAAGACTTTCTTGACTGGCATGGCTAAGCACCCGGATTCCATCCTATTTCTCTGGCGAATTCGCCGATTGTAAGGTAGGGACATTTAAGCTTCTTGGCTTGAGCATTAGACAGCGTCTCAGCTCTCTGATCTTTCAAGTCATCGGGAGTTCCCATGTACACCATGAGCCTCTTGAGAGCCTGCTTACCCTTCGGCCGCCTGTAGGGCAGCATACCCCTAACAGTTTTCCTGACTATTCTGTCTGGTCTTCTGTAGTGAAATGGGCCTCTCATCGGGGCTCCTACGCCAAGGAATTCTTTTGCATCCCCCAGCTTGCTGCTTTTCTTTCCGGAAAGTATGGCTTTCTCGGCGTTCACGATCACCATTTCTTCACCGTTCAGAAGCCGCTTTGCAATGTAAGTCGCCATTCTGCCGAGAATAAGGCCTTCCGCATCTATTATCGTGGCTGGTTTTGATGTTTCCTGCATTCAATTACCCCATGATTTTTACGTTGGACCCCTTAGGGTTCTTCTTCACCAATTCGGAAAATGAAAGGCATTTGCCCTTTGCAGCGGTTACTTTCTCTTTTGCTCTTTGAGAGAAATCGAATGCTGCTATAGTTAACGGGTGATCTATTTCACCAGTGCTCAGAACCTTCCCGGGAACAGCAACAACTTCACTCTTTTTTGTGTACCTGTTTAGGCGACTCAAGTTCACGGTTACGTGTCTTCTCCTCGAGTTGCCCAAACGCTCTGCAATGTCCCGCCATATGCTTGCGTCGTTTTCTCTGCCTTGTTTTCTTAGGAATCGAATCAGCTCTGTTCGCTCAGGGTTCGTAGTCTTAGCTTTCTTCACTCTTCTTCACCTTAATCTGACTTTCAAATTCCTTTAGCTGCCTATCCAGAACCCTGATGGCCTCCAACATGGTTCTTTCAGGAGAAAGCGCACCCGTAGATTCCAAGTTAAAGACAAAACTGTCTTCTTCCCACCTAACTTCTATTGCTTTTGGATCATGTGGGCAAGATTCAACACAGTCTTGGCACAACGTGCAAGCCATCAAGTCGCGAACTTCTATTTTGTTCTCAGCTTTCGCCAAGACTTTCCTCGGACAGATTTCTACGCATTTTCCGCAATCATCACAATGCTTGCTCGAAACTGTTATTCTTGGGTAATACTTGTATGAACACATCGACACGGGCTGCCATTTTGCATGATTCTTCCCCTTTCCCAGCCTAGCGTAAGCTTCAAGTCGAAGCTCCTGTTCTTTGGCTAGCTTCACCAGTGGAATCTTGTCGCTTACCGGCACGACATCCTTGTTTTCTGACATCAACTCGCCTGAATAAACTGCTCTAGTTCCTTCCTTTGCCTCCGCGTTAAGCGTGAGCGTGACCCGGCAAAGGTTACATCCGAATTCGCTTTTGCATTGACAGTCTTCAGGCAGATTATACCCGTCTAGGTCGGTCCTGAGGGGAACCAGACCGAGCCTATGGGCTATGGTCTCATCTTGCATTATGGAGGAGTTTTCAAGCATTACGACCTCGTCTATAGCCATACATGGCACTTCCGACAGTATTATTCTCCTCAGGGCATTCACGTAGGGAATGTCAACTCCCCTAATAAGTAGGCGCATTTCTCTTTCGTTTTTTTCAAGCACTTTTATTTCCACTTTTTTGGTCACTCCATAACAGTCCATGGTATCTGTTTTGCCGTTCAATAGAATCTTTGTGCATTATTTCAATTTTTCTGTCGGCAGAGGGAGAACGTTGTTTCCTAGACTCTTCTTCCTCTTCTGCCGCCTGGCCTTCTTGTCCCATCATGCGGAACAGGAGTAATCTCTTCGATCCGTTCTATCCGGAATCCTGCTCTTGCAAGCGCCCTGATGGCCGCCTGCGCTCCTGGCCCTGGAGTTCTCGGGCCTGATCCTCCTGGCGCTCTCACCTTGATGTGAATTGCAGTTATTCCTTTGTCTCTGGCCGCATCTGCAGCAGCTGTAGCTGCGCGCATTGCAGCATACGGCGAAGACTCCAGTCTGTCAGCCTTCACAAACATTCCACCTGATGTTCGGGCTATCGTTTCAGCACCTGAAATGTCCGTTATGTGAATCAATGTGTTGTTGTAGGAACTGAAAATGTGGACAACGGCCCACTTCTCGTTTTTCTTACCGCTGCTCATGCTTTTTCGCCTGCTGGCCCTTCAGCCGGTCGCGATGGGGCTGTTGTTGATACTGATATTGTCTGCCGGAGAGGATGATTAGAGTTTGCAATCGGACTCTTGAGTGCATACGTTATTTGATGTTCCTCTTCCTTCGTCACAGTATAACTCGGAATGGTAACCTTCCGGTTTCCTACGCTTACGTGCCCGTGAGTTATCAGTTGGCGAACCTGTTGTATTGTCTTTCCCATTCCTTTGCGGAAGACGATTGTTTGAAGTCTGCGTTCCAGAACGTCTTCAATTGTCAAGTCCAACACATCGTCAAGAACTGCCGTCTCATTAAGTACCCCGAGCTTCTTCAGTTTGGCCACAAGCTCATCTTCCATTTTCTTGCGTTCTTCAACGGATCTGCCGATGAGCGATCGCGCTATTCCTCTGAAGTTTGAAAGAGTAGTCTCAATGCGCCACAATTCATGCTTATTTCTCAGTCCATACTGCCCCAGCAGTTTCAGTTCTTCTTGCAGAATATCCGTGCGCCATGGAAAACGCGGGGTCGCATACTTCTTTCTCTGTCTCCTCGGATCACCCATTGTTACTCACTCTTCGCAGCTGCCTGTCTTGCAACAAGGTCTTTCTTCTTGACTCCAAGAGCCTTTCCTGCTCTTCCAGTCGTCTTGGTTCTCTGTCCACGCACCTTCAACCCGTAAGCATGGCGGTAGCCCCGCCAGGACTTAATGTTCTTCATCTGTTCTATGTCCATCTTCGTTTTCAAAACGAGATCAGCACCAATCAGATGTGAATCCTTTCCTGATTCAGCATCCTTCCTTCTATTAAAAAGCCAGGCAGGCAAATCATGTCTTGCAGGGTCCTTAACCACATCCTCAATCTCCTCAACCTCTGCCTCCGTCAGAAAACCCGCCCTTTTTTCCGGATCTATCTTCGCTTTCTTCAACATCGCATTCGCAAGGTTCAGGCTAACCCCTTTGACTCTTGCAAGCGCATAAGCCGTCTTCAAAGTGCCATCTACGTCAACATCCACTATTCGAAGTATATGTCGAAATTCCTCTGACATCCATCGACAACCATACATTGTTTGAGCTACAGACGATGTAAGCCGTATTTTATTTAAGAATATCGGTTTCCGAGCAAACATTACTGGTTCGCACACTAGCGTTCTTCACACGTGACTCTAGGTGTCACCGTTGAAATTGATTTGGCATGGGTTCAAGAAAGCTGCACGATATGGTAGTCAGCCCATTTCTGGAACCCTGAGGCAGGCATTTCCCGATTTGGAATCGGCCCCTGCTTAGATGATGGAGACTGCTCGGCACTTGTCATGGACTGGGGATTGCAGATCGATTCAAATGTAAGAATCATGCTCGCGCGAGCCAGCAGCTATCAATGGTTCAAGAACGGGGCGGCAGTCTCGGGCGCCACCTCAAATAGCTATACATTCTATTCGCAGACTGACGATACTCATACTGTCTACTTGAACGTCACTGACAGCCTTGGAACAACGGTAAAGTTGAACGTTGCCTCAGTGACTACGGTATAAAGCCTCCTAGGCGATGTAAACGGAGGCGGCAAGGTTGACACCTGAGACATCATTATCGCAGCAATAGCTTTTGGATCGTCACAGGCAGTCCCAGATGGAATCCGGATGCTGACCTCAACAGCGATAGCAGAGTTGACGGCAGGGATCTTGTCACTATAGCCCGGAACTTTGGGAAGGCCTCAATCTCTAAACCTTTTTTCTGTGGAAATCAACTGGAGCATCCGAATGGTCTTGGACCACTTGCAGAATCGAAGCTTGTTCCAGTGAACGAAACAACGCTGAAGAGCACCAAAATCCACCTCTCAAGCCTGCCAGCCCGCGTTCATTAGCACGCGTCCCTTTCTGCTTCATCCGGTGAGACACTAGCGAAGGTTATATTAAGCAAGACTTCTAGGTTGAAATGAGCCAGTCCACCATGGAAAAAGATAGCGATTACATTTTAAAAGTATCAGACTTGACTGTGAAACTTCAGGACCAGACGATTCTGGACAACATAAGCTTCGAGCTCAAGAAGGGAACGACCCTGGCGATTCTTGGGCCGAATGGCGCTGGGAAAACGATGTTGTTCAAGGCGCTGCTGAACCTTGTCCCGCACACTGGGAAGATCGAGTGGGAAGGGAAAGTGAAGATAGGTTATGTGCCTCAGAACATTTCTGTGGGCGACATTCCAATTTCTGTGAGGGAATTCCTGTCGTTTAAGAATCATGCAGACGTAGAAGATTCGCTTGGCCCAGTGAGGCTGAACAGTAGAGACATGTCGAGCAAGAGCCTCGGCGTCTTGTCAGGAGGGGAACTGCGGAGGGTGCTTATTGCTTGGGCTCTGATTGATAACCCGAACGTGTTGTTGTTCGATGAACCCACGACGGGTGTTGATTTGAGTAGTGAAGAGCCCATTTACGCGATGCTGAACGAACTGAAAAAGAGGAACAGAATAACGATACTCCTGATAACGCATGATATACATATCGTTAGAGAGTATTCAGACTACTTGTTAGCCTTGGACAAGTGTGTAACGTTCTTCGGGGAGTCTAAGGAAATAATGAGTCCGCCCGTGCAGAGCATAATCTACGGTGAAACAGTATGCAAGGGTGCGCCCACCTGAAAGGGTGATCTCCTGTGCTGGACTCGTTGATATTCAGTCTTGTAATCGGCGCTTCTGTGGGCATTTCAGCCGGCTACTTGGGATCCTTGATGATACTGGAGAAAATGGCGCTCGTCGGAGACGCCCTGTCGCACGTGGCCCTGCCGGGACTCGCATTGGGGATCCTATACCACTTCCCACCGCCCATAGGGGCATTCGCTGTTCTTTTCGTCTCAGCAATTGCTGTTTGGCAACTTGGAAGAATGACTAAACTGTCCTTTGAAACCATAGTGGGCGCAACGTTCACGTTGGCTCTGGCCATAGGTATACTGCTCCTTGGGCCAGGAACTGAGTTGCTTGAGGCTTTGTTTGGCAACATAGCTAATGTGACTCTGCTAGACATGGTGATAGCTGTGGCAATTTCGGTCTTCGCGGTCTTTCTTACGAGGGCTATCTACAAGAGGCTCGTTTTGGGCATGATTTCTGAAGATCTTGCGGTATCTAAGGGCATCAATGTCGCCGGAACCAATCTTCTCTATCTTCTGCTCGTGTCGCTCGTGGTCGCTGTGGGCTTAGAAATCGTTGGAACGCTCCTCGTGGGTTTCCTGGTGGTGGTTCCTGCGGCCGCGGCAAAGAATGTGAGCTCTGACCTGTTCAGATACTCGATTTTGAGCGCCGTTTTTGGCGCGATCAGTGCGTTTTCAGGAGTGTCCCTGGCGGGTTACATGAACTTGCAAGCTGGGCCATTAGTGGTTTTTTCAGGAGTCGCCCTGTTTCTGGCAACGGCATTCGTAAAGTGGAAGAGACTATGACTGGCGGAATCAGCAAGAATGACCCTTAGTGGACTCTTGAAGAGAAGCTGTAGCCCGAAAAGATCACGTGGTTTCATCAACCTTGGAATTACTTTTCAAGCATGACAACTCCGGTCATGATCGCGAACTCTGCAAGAGCTACGACTAGAAACACAGGCAAGATCAATGATGTTGTGAAGAAGGCCGCCACAAACGCGCTGACTATCGGTATTGAAGCTAGAACGTATCCTGGAATCACTATCAGTATGTACGTGGAGATTCTCGAATAAAGATTGCCCACAGCAAACCCTTCTTTCCAGAACTTTCTCGCAAGAATGGTCAGTTCGAGCATTACCGCGGCGGCAACTGAAAAGCCATGGATCAGCCCGAAGGTAAGCATCAGAGAGAAGCTTTTTCCCATGAACAGCGCGACGATTGAGAGCACAGCCAGGGACATGACGTAAGTAAGTGTTGACAAGAGTGTCTTCGCCGAGATCAGCGTCGTTTTTTTCATCGGAAGGTGTCTCGTGTAAGCAGACGCTAAGCCTTCTATTGACAGCAGGGTCGGGGGAATTAGAAGGGTGATCAGTGATATTCCAGTGAGAATCCCCAGCGTGGCGCTTAATCCTACTTCGCTGAAGGACGAGAAGGAAATCGCAAGAACAGCTGTCTGTATGACCGGTAGGAGGAATAGGGTTGCGAAAGAAGGTGCCCTGGAGGCAACTCTTAAGTCTTTGCGGATTATTCCAAGCCATGGAGTTTGAGGTTGGATCATCGTGTCCTTCACAAGTTCTCTCTGACCCCTCGTGGTTGCGGCGATGCCCATTTTCCTTACTGTCCCCGTGACCCATCTTAGGCAGTAGTATGCAAAGGCTGTGTACGCAGCGGAGGCAACGATTGAGAGGCCTAGAAGAGTATAGTTAGCTGTGTTGGAGAAAGTTGTGTACAGCACCAAGAAGCCGTAAGAGAATGGGTAGATGAGCACCAAAACCTGAGAAACAGACGAGAAGCCTTGCATGAGTTGAGCGAATGACTGCAAGCCTTGACCAGCAAAACTCACAACGAAATAAGCTGCAAACGTTGGAAGGATCCATACTAGCATAAAGACAAACCGCAAAAGAGTTTGCCATCTCGATCTGCCTCCTGCGCTTGCTACCCTGGAATAGAAAAACCGTGACAAGACCACGGTGAGAGACAGTGCGAAGATCTCTGTGACTATTATGCTTGCAAGAGTGAATATTCCGCCCAAGGCTGAGCCGCCGATGTAGAAGTATACTGCGAGGAAAACTGCTGGGGCGGCGACGAGGGGAATGTCGAAAATCCTCACGAAGCAGAGAAAGACTACTCTTGAAATCTCTTCCCTTGAAAGGGGAAAGGGGCTGAGGACTTCAACGATTTTTGAGGACACGAACGATGTTGACATTTGAAGTCCCATGAACACTATCAGGAACAGCACGACAGCAAGGAACGCTGAAACGCCTCCTAGGAAAACGGCTTCCCTTGACAGGTTTTGGCTCGCGTAGTTGATCGTGAACGGGAAGAATACGATGAGAGCGAAGACTCCTATGAAGAATGCAGTGATCAGTTTGCTGATCAAAGCGTTAATTCTAGCGTTGGCAACGATTTGTTTTATGTCTCTTCTGCCGCTTCGCGGCAACGCCGAACCGGAACGCAGCGAATAAATGGATTGGAACGAGATCTCCTTGTAGATCGTGCCTGAGACCCGCCAGAGTTCAGAGAACTTCACTGGGCCCTACTCCTCTTCCAACGCCCTTATCGTGTCCTGCATCCCGGCTTCCTGCTCTGTCACCTTCAAGAAAATGTCTTCTAACGAGCCTTCTGCGCTCCTGACGAGTTTGCGGAGATCCTCCACGGTACCTTCTCCGACGATTTTTCCTTTATTGATTATGCCGACTCTTGTGCAGAGTTTCTCAGCGACTTCCATGATGTGCGTCGAGAATATAACGGCCCCGCCTTTCTTGGCATGGAATGTTATGAGTTCCTTAAGGATCTTTGAAGAACGTGCATCCAGGCCTATGAGGGGTTCGTCCAGGACCAACAGTTTTGGGTCATGCAGCAGGGCCGCTATGATGGCGACTTTCTGCTTGTTGCCCATGGACAACGCCGCTATCGGCATGTCAAAGTACTGTTTCAGTTCAAAGGCAGATGCAAACCTTTCAAGTCTCGGATTGACGATTTCTTTGTTTAGGCGTCTTATTGAGGCCACGAATTCGAAGAATTCCCTTGGAGTAAGCGAGTCCAGCAGGACTACCTCTTCTGGAACGTAGCCGATCCTGCTCTTGGCAGGGATCTCATCTGAGACGGGCGTATCGTAGACTTCAATCTTTCCGGCGCGTGGTTCCAATATTCCGACAAGAACCTTTATCGTTGTCGTCTTGCCTGCTCCGTTGGGGCCGAGGAGTCCGTAGATTTCTCCCTCCTTGACCGTGAATGACAGGTTTTCCACTGCCACGAAAGAGCCGTAGTTAACTGCGAGTCCTTCAACCCTTACCGCAACTGTTTCCAAGTGCACCGCTCCAACTTGTGACTCTGACTTTCTCTGCGGGTTACCTTAATACGTTTCTGTGGACGATGCTCAATCACTGTATGACGAGTCAATTCAGGTCCTGTTGATAATTGGCTTGTCAATGCACTCAGGGCTTTTGATAATGCTGACCTGCGGTTTAGACGGTGAATAGGCTAGCAAAACGCAGGCCTTCCCGTCGGTTTTTTCGGCCTTCGGCAGGAGATTTCATGCCGCTAAAATCTTGGAGTGGATTTCACGCGTTTGCGGGAGGCTCCGAGCATGTGCCTTTTATGCGGATGTGAGTCTTGTTACAGTAGAGGTTTTGCCTTTTGTTCTCATGGGGGAAGAAGAAGCTAAGAGTGGAATTGGGCGACTTGGTCGATGAAGGAGAATCCCTGTCCAGTTTCTTGGCCGTGACGCTTAAAGTTGACGCCACTTCTGATGGCAAAAGCGTGTTCGTAGATTCTCAAGAATTGCCCCCGGAAGACCTGAAGAAGCTTGTGAACAAATTCATCTACCATCATCGTCTTAACAACAAATACTGGGTTGCACTTGAAAATGGAGTCGTCAAAATCAAGGGGTTTAGCGGACCAAAGAAGAGCGAAAAACTGAGGAAGAAGGCGGTTCCGCCTTCTACGATCAAGCACGGTTGGTAATTGAACATGCTTTCTTCTCAGACAATGATTGTCTCAAGAATGAGCTTGGGTTGAGATTCTTAGAAAGGCATGTTGAAACGACATTCTTGGACAGCAGAGAGTAGAACAAAAGTATACTCCATACTCGCCCCTCATTACGCGTTTGGAACGTAGCGAGGCACTAAGTCAACTTCACGATTTATTGTCAGTTGGACGCCATCATGACCTTTGCATTCTGGTCTTGACAGCATCAATATGAAGCGAAACGACTTTGCGGAAGAACGCTGAGACTGAGGAGAAGTAGCGACTTGCTCACAAAGGGCTACGAATAACGGCTAGATCTCGAATTTCTCCAGTATCTTTGTCTCTTTTTCGCCGGTTATTTCGGCCACGACATGTATGTAGTTTTTTATTCCGGAATTCTCGATTCTTGGTTTGAGCAATTCGTCTATCTGGAAGATTCCAGCGGAGTTTGACATCGTTATTTTTACCGTGACCGGCGTCTTTTCGCCTTCTTGGATGTCCACTTTTTCAATCGAAAGCGCCGAGACCGAGTGGATGTCCACTTTTCCTGCTTGGAATGGAATTCTGGCTCTGCCTTTCTCCATGTCCAAAGCGTCGGAAACTCGCACTACGCCTGCTTCTATCGTCAACGGTCTTCGGGGTTCTTCATGAGACACTATGGCGTGTAAGACCTCCGAAAGGATTATTGTGCGCTGTTCTTCAGCATAGATTTGCTGCAGGCATTTCTCTATGAACCCTGAGGCCAACAGCGCGCCATAAAGCTCGTGTCCTTCCCTTGCAACCACCATGCCCAAATCGTGAAAGATTGAGCCTAAAACGACCACGACTTCAGCGTCGTCGTTTTTCATGCCGTAATTCTTGACGATGCTGGGTACGACCTTGTTGTCGACCAATATTCTAAGAATCTTCAACGATATATTGGCGACTATTTTCACGTGTGTCGGGCCATGGTCCGTAAAACCCATCCGATCGATGGCCATCACGTTCGCACATTTCCATAGCGTTTGCAATTTCAGGTCTTCCTTGACGGAGTCCATGACGTGCTTCAGCTTGAGATTGTCACGAACCGGTATGTTGAAAACGTATGACATTACTCCTCAACCTCTCACGTTTGTTGTGAGTCCATACTTGTTATGAAGATTTAAACCATTAGCTCGTCCACAGCCCACGCGTCACTCATGTGGCGTATATGTAGAGAATATTCGGTTTTTTCCACCAAATGGCATTACTGACGTTCTTGTCGTTTCATTTTCAAAAAGCGTGCTATTTTTCACGCATCAGATACTTTTTTATTTTATGCACGAGTACAATGCGCGCGCTCAACAGTTCTTACAGGGATTTTTCCCATCATCCAATTCGCTTTAGTTAAAACTCGCTCTAAAATAGGATAGCCACGACGTACGTTCAGCTAGACCTAGTGTCGGTGTTCCTTTTGTCTCGGTCTCTATTCTAAGAAGCCTTTTTCTTTTCTACACTCTCGACATATTGTTTTCAAGTTACTTAGTGTTTGTTATTGATGGTATATCATCGCTTATGACGGTTTGCTCCCCCACAATCCTTCCTTTTTGTCTTCTGCCGTGCTAGTATTATTTCATACTGTGAGAAACGTTCAATAAGCCGCATCGATCAGAGAATGGAAGGAGATAACGTTAGCAAATGGACGCTGATGTACAGGATATACCCCATTCTTCATGCAACGCAAGAGACTCGAATGTCTTGGAAGTAATAGAAGAAGAAGGACTAGCCAAGTTCACTTTTGATGGATTGAAAAGAAGATTAGGAGTCCATCCTGAAACTCTTTCCAGAACGCTTGACAGACTTGAAGAGCAGGGCATCATCGAAAAAGGTCTTAGCGGCTACAAAGTCACGTCGAAAGTCAGGGAATCTCGAGGGCTACATTCAGCTGGCAGCAGAGGATCGTGCGCGCCACTGCTCCAAACTCTTCTTCCGCCTGATCTTCCCATGCGTCAGGTTGTCTCTGAAGTCGGGGGCAAATGGTTTGGAGTTCTCCGCTGGTTGGGCTACTCAGAAGAAGAAGGGAAGATAACGCTGAAGTGGATCACCGAAGATGGCGGAGTCCAAGTTGACGCCAACTTCTCAGAAGGCCTTCTCACCATAGAAGCCAAAATGCTTAGAGAGAAGGACATGAGTGCTGCAATGAGAGCGTCCTATCAGCTCATAGGCCACATAGCAAAACTATATTCCAGACCGGTGAAGATCAGACCGGTAGCCTACTTCGGGTCCTATTTCATGCCAGCCTAGATGTGACTGATTTTCACTATTCCTCAGTCAACAAATAGCACGCGCCACTATTCTTCTAGATGGTAGAAAAAGATGAACCAGCTAGATAGTCCATTACAGGTCCTAGAATCGCTTTCCAACGCGATCCAAGAAGTAGCCACAAAAGTAGCACCATCAATAGCATGTGTAAACACTGAAAGGGGAAGAGGCACAGGAGTCGTATGGAGTCCCGAAGGCCACATCGTAACGTGCACTCACGTGGTAGGCAGATACCGCACTGTCCAAGTTGGCTTAGGAGAGAACAGGACACTCGAAGCCAAAGTAATCGGTCAAGACCCATATTTAGACATAGCACTAGTGAAGGCCGAAGGAGAGAAATTCAACCCGATAAAAACTGCGGATTCTGAAAAATTGAAAGTCGGTCAATTCGTCCTTGCACTTGCGAACCCATTCAATCGTCGGCCGAGCATTACCTCGGGCATCATTACCAGTCTCGGAGGCTCAGTAAGAGGAATGGGCAACATCTCATTGGAAAACATTATTGTCACTGATGCTCAGCTAAACCCAGGATACTCCGGCGGACCACTCGTCGATGTCTTTGGCAAGATGATAGGAATGAACACGGCCTTCGTCTGGTCCCGCGGCATTGCGACTCCAGTCAACACTGTGAAAGACATTGTTGACCAACTAGTGAAAAGAGGCAAGATTCCAAGAGCCTACCTCGGCATAACGCCCAACACAATCATGCTCCCAAAAGAAATAGCTGAGCAAACTCAAAACAATCAAGACAGCGGAGTCATCGTACTCTCAGTTGAAAGAGATAGCCCCGCCAAAAGGGCAGGCCTATTGATAGGCGATATCATAGTGGAGTTTGACAAGAAGCCAATCACAGACGCTTACGACTTGCCGAGAATCCTTGCTGGAGAACTGATAGGAAAAGAAACTAGACTTCAGATAGTTCGAGGAGAGAAACTGAAAGAGTTAACAATCACGCCCAAAGCAGCAGGAGATGAAACCGATGAGTGAAGACCTTCAGCCCATTCAAAACATCGTACCAGAACCACTATCCCCTCCTGAACCAAGGCCGCTTAGACCGTTTCCCTCGCCTCTTCCACTTATGCCCTCTCGCCTGCAAATTAGAAGACCGCGGAACAACTAACCGACCACGCGTTGACCATCAGGGTAGGACAAAGAAACTGCTAAGCCCGTAAGCGAATCCTCAAAAAGCATTCGCGCGCGTTGGAATAGTCGTTCTCATCGTTTGATGGCCCTCTTCGTCGTAAAATAGTCTTTTCCAAGAGAAAGCGCGAGACGAGCCCTGACAAGAAACCTCTAACCTTCTGGAATATCTTCTGCTTCAAGTTCTCTGACACGCGTTTCAATGAACTTCGTGACCTTGTCTTGGCTGTACTCGTTCTCCTGCCTCTGCTTCCTGAGCTGTTCTTCGATCGTCTCTAGAGCCTTCTTTATGTCAAAGGGCTTCAATAAGTATGCGTTTGCCTCCCGATTCACAGATTCAACCGCGTTCTGCAATGACGGATAGCCCGTGATGATAATTTTTCTCATCTTCGGCACAGTGTCCCTCATTTTTATCAAGACTTCTGTGCCTTCCATGTCAGGAAGGCGAATGTCTATCAGTGCAAGATTGTAGAAGTTGGTTTTTGTCTTCTGTATGGCTTCCTTTCCGCTTTCAGCGGTGTCGACCAGGTAGCCTTCCGCATTAAGTATTTCCGCCAGAGTTTTTCTTATGCTTTCGTCGTCGTCCACGATAAGGACTCTGGCATGTTCACCCAAACATTTTCACCTCCTTAGACCTTCGGTTCGATTAGTCCGCGCGGACACGCGGCCTTCGGATTTCCACCTCTGCTTCTTCCCATCCGACCAGCTCCTCCACTGTCTTGATTCTTTCCTTCTCTCCGAAAAACAGTCTTGCCCTGGCCACATATTCGACAAAACCGAATCGTTCAAACTCGCTCCATTTGAAAACCGCCCCAACCTTTTCGGAAAGTTTTTTCATGATCATGATCTTGATAGGGTTTGCGCCGAAACCGAAAATGTTCTCAATAGCCTGTGTGAACGCCCCGATTCTTTCAGGTATCTCTTCTTTTTTGATGTGGAAGCTTCGCTCCAAATGAAAATAGATCGTTTGCCTTATTGAATCGCCCAATGAGTATAGTCCTTCGTCGATTGCGTCAAGTAGAATGGCATCAAACTCGTTCAAGCATTGAACCTCGCCGGAATTAACCATAAACCGTGATTCAGAGCGAGCACGTCATAAACCAATCCTAATAGAGAAAGCATCAGTACGCCTCGGCTGTTGTCTTGAGAGCACCTTTTTCCAACGAGATCTCCAGCTTCTTCAAGTCCTCAAATTGCATATTGATTTTCAATTCCAGTTCATGCTTTCTTTGCAGGTTCTCGCCAAGCTCATTCTTGAGTAGATCATGCTTTTCTTTGAGCGGTAATCGTGTGTTCATGTCTCTTCACGAGTCTGTCTGAGGGCACATGTCCAAATATGGTATATTACTACTAACGATATAACCCTTTCTTACAAACTTGAATAATCCGTTTTGCTGTCTTCAAGAAGCCATTATCAGCGTCAGCATGCAAAACCCTCGCTGGTTTTTGCTTGTTCATATTAAGTACAATTTCCACTGAGGACCCAACAGCACGCTCAATCATCCAACCATCTCCAATGTTCATCCTTTAAGACCTAGAGACACCGAACACTTATCCCAACAAGTACATGTCCAGTAAAAAACTTATGAACACTCAATCCTGACCCAAGATCCAGAAAGCCAAGCACACGTGGGCATAATCGCAGTTACCCTAGAAAACTTTGCCAGAACATGAGGCGTGAACTGCGATCAACAAGAGACAAACCGTCCCTGAGATTCATCTGCAGTTCGCGCGTGAGCGCGGGTGTTTGCAGAGAAATTGACCACTTAGGGAACTTTGGCAGGTCTTGTTGACTCTGCAAAGTGCACGCTTGCATGATTTTCAATACTGATCAAGTCTTCATAATGGTTTTATCAGTTGTAGGACTCTTGAGGTCATATTCAGTGTTCCTTGGAATCGGAGACACGGGAAGCAAATGGCATGACCCAGTATGCTTTGGATTCTGCGGCAGAGGTCTACGTCAGTTTGAACAAGAAACAGCTGATACGTGTTTTACATGTTGACGATGAATCTTCTCTGCTGAAGGTCGCGAAGCAGTGCTTGGAAATGCAAGGCCCGTTTCAAGTCGATACGGCGTCTTGCGTTGAAGAAGCCTTGGAAAAGATGAAGAAAGAAACGTACGATGCCGTGGTTTGCGACTTCCAAATGCCTGGCAGAGACGGACTTGAATTCCTCAAAGAACTGAGAGAAAAAGGTAACGCCGTTCCGTTTATCATCTTCACTGGAAAAGGCAGAGAAGAAGTGGCCATGATAGCACTCAACTTGGGCGCCGATCAATATATCGACAAGCATGGTGATCCGGAAGCAGTCTACCACGAACTGGCACACAGCATAAGCGTTGCCGTAGAACGAAGGAAAGCCGAGACGGCACTGTTCGCTGAACGAGATAGGCTTGAAACGGTTACAAGAAACATCGGTGCCGGGCTTGCCATCATTTCGAAAGATTACCGTACTCTTTGGGCGAATGACGTTCTCAAACGATTATTTGGCGATGTAGAGAGCAAAATCTGCTACTCAACCTACAATCAGAGAAACAGCATTTGTCTAGGATGTGGAGTTCGAGGAATTTTCGAAACTGGAAAAGATAAAGTCGTGCACGAACAAGTGGGGAAGGATGTCTACGGAAAAACTGTCTGGTCAGAGATTACCGCTACTCCAGTCAAGGACAAAGATGGAAACGTTGTAGCGGCGTTAGAACTGGTTGTGCCCATCACTGAACGCAAAAAGATAGAGGAGACGCTTCGCGATTCTGAAGAGAAATATAGAAAGCTGTTTGATGAAGCAATGGATGCTATCTTTGTAGCCGATGCTGAAACGGGCATCTTAGTTGACTGTAACCATGCAGCAGCAAGGTTATTCGGCAAAGAAAAATCAGAGTTGATTGGCAAACATCAACGGATCCTTCACCCTCCAGAAAAAAACGAAGGAGAATTCAGCACAACCTTCAAACAGCATCTCAAAGAAAAAGAGGGACAAGTTCTCGAAACGCAGGTAATTGCCAAAAACGGAGAAGTCAAAGAGGTCTTAATCAAAGCCAACGTCTTTGAACTCGGAGGCAAAGAAGTAGTTCAAGGGATATTCAAAGACATCACTGAACATGCGTGGCTGTCTTCGTTTCCAGAGAGAAACCCTAATCCCATTCTAGAGGTCGACTTGAATGGCAACACGACTTACCTGAATCCAGCAGCGCAGACACTATTCCATTTACAGGGGTTGAAGCTCAAAAACGATTTTGAAAAGGAACTTGAAACACTCGTCGATGAGTTCAAAACTCATCGAAAAGGAAATTTCGTCCGCGAAAATGTCAAAATAGGCGACAGATACTATCAGCAGTCGATCCACTACTTCCATGAGAAAACTGCATTAAGGCTTTACATGATTGACGTCACCGAACGCAAGGAAGCAGAAGAGCAGATCAAGAAGGCATCGGAGGAATTGAACAGAACTTTTGACGCAATCCCCGATTTGATGTTCATCATAGACAGGGACAATAGGCTTGTAAGAGTTAACAAGAAGACTTGCGATTTCCTGAAGAAAAGACCAGAGGAATTGTTAGGTAAACATTGTTATGAGGTTATGCATGGGACGGATAGACCTTGGTCAAACTGTCCGCATATGAAGACGTTGGAAACAAAAGAACCTGCGTCGGCGGAAATAGATGACCCCAGAATGGGGATACGTCTTCTGGTTGTTATCTCACCAGTATTTGATGAAAAAGGGGACTTTGTCCAATGCGTTCACACTGCTAAAGACATCACTGAACGGAAGAAAATGGAAGAGTCTTTGAGAGAGAACAAGGAGAAGTTTGAAGGCTTGTTCATGGGCAACCCAGAGGCTGCAGTGTGCCTCAGTCCGGGCTTCCTCATACAGGACATTAACCCTCGTTTCGAAGCCCTTTTTGGATATTCACTTGACGAGATCAAAGGGAAACACATCAACGACGTAGTAGCGCCAGAGGACATGAGGGAAGAAGCAGAGAGGCTGGACAAAGATGCAAAGAAAGGATATGCTTCGCATGACACCGTCAGGAAAAGAAAAGACGGATCGCTTGTGCCTGTGTCCATTTCTGCTGCTCCGGTGACTCTTGAAGACAAACTGCTGGGCTATGTTGGATTATACAAGGACATCACCGAGCTGAAAAAAGCACGTGTGGAATTGGAAGAGACGGAAAGACATTTCCACACGTCGTTTAACCTCATGGCTGATCCAGTGGTAATAGTGGAAAAAAGCGGAAAAATCTTGGAAGTCACGCAAAAAACGACGGAATTAACTGGGTTCAAAAAGGAAGAGTTGATTGGAAAGAATTTCCTGAAAATGAAAATGGCGACTGCGAAGACCAAAGCAATCCTGATAAAGAATCTTGCCAAGAGAATGATGGGAATGCACATTCAGCCATACGAAGTTGAAATCCTTACGAAGGACGGAAGAAAGCTGCAATATGAAATAAACGCCTCAAGGATCGAGTACAAGGGCAAACCAGCAGATCTCGTCGTGTTCCGCGACATTTTGGAAAGGAAGAAGTTGGAGGAAAAGCTGCGGGTTGTGGGCGGTCTCACGAGGCATGATGTGCGAAACAAGCTTTCGGCAGTGACTGGAAACGCCTACCTGCTGAGGCAAAAGATGGCTCGAGACCCTAAAGCGTTGGAGCAGCTGAAAGACATTGAAGCAGCAATTCGGCATGTGGAAACGATTTTTGAATTCGCAAGAACCTACGAGAAACTTGGCGTTGAGACACTGAACTACATGGACCTTGGCGAGACTATTGACGAAGCGCTGTCGCTGTTCTCAAACATGAAAGGCGTCAAAATAGTGAACGAGTGCCACAAGCTGGTCGTTTTGGGTGATTCGCTGCTGAGACAACTCTTCTTCAATCTGATCGATAACTCGTTGAAACACGGCGATAAAATCCAGCAGATCAGAGTATATTACAAGACGCCTAGCGCAGGTATGCTTGAGCTTCTCTACGAAGATGACGGCGCAGGCATACCTGACAATGTGCGGAGCAACCTCTTCGTAGAAGGCGCAGGGCGAGGCACAGGCCATGGCCTATTCATGATAAAACGAATATGCGAAGTTTATGGCTGGACTATACGAGAAACAGGCACAACAGGCAAGGGAGCCCAGTTCACCATGACGATACCGAAGACTAATCAAAATGGAAGAGAAAACTATCAGATTGCCTAATCCTCATCGTCCAAATTCCTTTCAAAGTCACAGGTTGGATCGCCCATGCAGCTTACGTTCTCGGCAGACATCTTCGTCCTCATCTATCTCCAAGTCGCCGATTGAACAGCCACTCTGCATGATTTTGCAGATGCACTTACGCAAATCTCGCTCAACTCACACTCAAAACAGATCGCCATGCTTCTTGACTCCGGATTCTGCAAAGTAGCGGGATGGTTGACCGAGAAATACATATGCCAACCCTGAAAATACCGAGAACCAACAAGAACCCACGTGGGCCACCACGCCGGAAGCGCGTGGATTTAGGAGCACACATACGCGCTCTTAAAGAAGGATTTGGCAACAAAACCAAGTAGTTTTGGGGACACAATATTTCAGTGTCGGAACCGAGAAATCTCCAGATACGTTTCAGATATCGTAATATAGGTTAAATCTTTTAAGGGTATGTAAGCTATACTAGGAAGCAAGAATGGAAGGATGATGTTGATGGTTAAAGCGTTGGACGAGGAGAAGATCAAGCATATACTTACGGAACCGAAGTTTGCGGCGATAAAGACCATGCTTGAGAAAGATCATGCCATAGACTGCATTATGCTGCTTCATATGAATCGTGGGAAGTGGAAGGAGGCTAAAGAATTCATGCGGGAGAACGGTTTGACGCTCAGTGACGGCACGTTCAGAGCCAGGATGATTGAGATCGAGGATTTGGGCTTGGCAAAGAGCGAGCGCATTGATCCTTTGAAGAAATACTATTTGAAAACGGAATTTGGCGAAAAAGTCGCAAAGCTTCTGCTGGGGTTTTTTGACAGCTTGAAGCTTTAAGCCTCTGAGCATATTGCTTGGCTATTATCATACGTTCTCTTCTATGAGGATTTTCCAGCTGTTTTGTTGGATGTCGTTGGTTAGGGTTTTGAATCTGTGTTCTACAAATGGTTAATATGGCGTCTTGAGTCGTAAGATTTAAATCCTCTGATTCTATTAGATACTCAAACAGCTCCAAAAGGAGGGATTAAACAGAAAATGAAAATACTTAGAAGCAGAAAAGCCCTAAGCCCCGTAGTAGCCTCAATCATACTCATCGCCGTAACAGTCGCAGTCAGCATAGCCGTAGCAGCGTGGATGGGAGCCCTAACATTCAACTTCATGGCAACAGAACAAATCAAAATCACAAACATGCAATTTCCCGCAGCAAGTGTAAACATAACAATGCTAAACACTGGCACCAGCCCAGTCACGATAACAGAAATTCACATAAATAACGGTGCAAACTTACTGCTCACTTCGAATGTTCTGCAACCGAATGGCAATTGGACGGCAACAGTCAGCTACACATGGACCCCTGGTGCCCAATACGAAGCTGAACTAAGATCATCGAAAGGCAATCAGTTTACGTACACTGCGACTGCTCCAGGCTAAACTCTAAGTCTCCACCTTTCGTTTGTTGAGATTTGGGGTAGGGTGAGGCCGACAATATTCAGTTTCCCAATATTGTTTCGTCTTTGGAGGTGCATGACAAAATGGTAGTTGAAATAAAAGAGTATGGATCAGCAGAAGAAATAGCTGAAACAATGGACAAAGAGATCGCTGACACAAAAAGCAAGTTAGGCGAGTATCTTCGTCGCCTAGACGATATTAGAAACCTGGCTGAAAAATCCAAAAAGATCCACGAAGTCGTCATGAAACTTGCTGGCAAAAAAGCTGCATCTGAAAGCCTAGGCGAAATCTCAGTCGGTAACCTAAGCTTGGTACTCGATGCCAATCCGTTCCATGAACTCACAGCCATAGAACAAGTGGTTCGAAGCCACCAAGAAAGACTGCTCGTACTGCAGAAGGCACGCGAAGCACTGAAATGGCTGGATCAAATTGGCGACACTGAAGGACTAAAGTATCTTGTGTTAGAGACCGACGGGGTCCCTGAACGCATACTCTTCAGAATATCCTAGAACAAGAAATAGAAGTGAAAAGATGGACAACGGCCTCTACTCCTTTGCCCTAAAAAACACCTTGGACGAAATCCGAAACCTCTGTCCAGACATCACCAACGCCTTCGTCTTCAGAGAGAACGGCGAAATCACAGCTGCAGACGAGAACACACCTCAGCAAAACATAGTACACATCATCGACTACTTTGAGGGCTTATTGGAAAAGGCTGAAACCATGGGCGGAATCGAGCAGATAACAATCGAAAGCAGCAGGGGCGGAGCGAACGTTTCCCACATAGACAATCAGTATCTCGTAACTATCACTTCAGAGAATGCAGACAAAAACTACGTAAACATGATAACGCGCACTATCGTCACAACCGTTCTTAAGCTGTTAGACAAAATCAGCCCTGCCCCCCTCAAGAACAATCCGACCGAAACCGAAACAACGCCCGAAGCACCGGTCAAAAATGAGGAAGAACCAGCAGAACAGCCCATTGACGCACCTGAAATGGAAGAAGCTGAACCGCCTGAACAACCCATCAAACCTGAAATCACGCATCATGAACCCACGCCAAACCAGCTCATAGTCGAGGACATCCAAGGGCTCCTAGTAGCATCAGACACGGTCCGTATAGACAAAGAAACGCTTTTGCAGTGGCAGGAGCTCTGTGAGGATCGAAAAATCGAGGAAGTTGAAGTTGAAACGTTTGGAGGGCAATCAACGCGATGCAAGGTCAAACAGATGAAGAATTCAAAGCAAGGAGGCAAGGGGATAATTCAAATGCCGCAGAGAATTCGGGAGATACTGGAGACAAAGGAGGGCGAACTCGTCCGAGTCAAGCCCATAGTTGAGTGAGGGAGGCGTTGGATCATGGCAAGGAAGAAGAAGGATATAGGATTGGCTGAAGAAGTCATCGAACCCATAGTGGTCGAAGTGACCGCATCTGAGATCGATTTGCGAGCAAAACTCGAAGAAATGAAAAGCCATGAAGGAATTATAGGATACATATATAGAAACTCCCACTCTGCCGCGATAGACCTTAAAGACCCAACAAGAATCATTGACTACGCAATTCTGTCAACGTCAGCCATCGACGCAAGCGAGGAACTCTCAGGTGTTTTCAACCTGGGCAAAATAAAAAGCATAGTGGTCGAAGGAAAGAACACGAAGATGCTGTCCATGATCATCCAAGAAAACAGAGTAAGCATCTTCATGGAGAAGAACGTTGACTGTGAAGCATTGAGAAAGACATTATGTGATACGAAAGGGCCTAATTCGTAGTTCCTCTCTTCGTTATTTTCTCTTCAATCTTATTGCCTATGCATATTTCTGCTTTCAGAATGTTTAAATCACCGTTTTCGGCTACTATAATTGGGAGAAGGAGGTCCTAAATAGCCTTCAGGGGAGGCTATGCCGGTGAGTCTATTGATCAGGAATGTAAAACGCGCTGGCAACAACCATCGTGGTAGTCTTGACATCATTGCAGATATTTTGGATGCTTCCCGCGGAGGGATCAAGAGAACATACTTGATGTATCAGTGCAACTTGAGTTTTAGACAGCTCAAATCTTATTCGCATTTTCTGGTCAAGCAGGGCTTTCTGCGCTCAGTCATCCGAGAAGATGGCTCAAAAAACAGGTCTTTCGAAGTTACCGACAAAGGGAAAGAATTTCTGAAGGCATATGTGGGCTTGAAATCTCTTATGCAGTAGATGTCTGAGTGAGAAATTCCTGAGCCAACTTGTTCAGTCTAACCCTGTTTCCTGCTTCGTCCCACATTATGAAAGTGTATTCTTTCAAGAAATCCATTATCGGCTGAAGTTGTGACTCATCGATTTTCGCCATTCGCCGTATTTCCCCCAAAGCATGCCATCTTCCATCGCTGAGTATTTCCAGAATGCCCGCAATCTTTGAAGTCATCGACATGTCCCCGAGGGTGCTATTGGTTTGCTCATTGTTGAATAAATGCCTTGTGAGGTTCTGTTCTGGTGTTGTCTTTTAGAACTTAATTCTAGAGTACCAATTCTCCAAAACAGTCTCATGCTTCGTAAGCGTCAGCCAAGTAAACTCGATGGGAAAGAGCTGTCCGGGACTGCTTCCTTGCGCAGGCCTTTTTGGGCTTTTTGCTTGGTAAAACAAAGTCTTTATCACAAGCAGTGTGGCAGTAGTGTGAGTTAAAGGAGAACGTGATTGATGTCACGCCATTTTGAATGGCTGCAGGTCCTCAATCAATGCAAGCGGGAAGTAGAAGATCAGATTCGCCCTCTCTTGGCCAGCGCCCGCAAGCCACAGCCTAACTTGGGCATTGGCGCTGGGGGTGACCCCATGAAGCAGATCGACCTGGCAGCAGAAGAAGCAATAGTCAATACATTGAGAAAGCAAGAAATCTCATTCACGCTGATAAGTGAAGAATCCGGCTTCAAAGAATATGGCAAGAAATCCGACCAGTGCTATGTGACAGCCGATCCTATAGACGGCACAACAAACCTTACGAGAGGGATACCGTTCTACGCAACGTCAATCGCCATATCCGAGAAGCCGACATTGAACACTGTGCATGCTGCGCTGGTAGCCGACCTATTTCACGACGTAACATACACGGCCCAAAAAGGAAAAGGAGCCTACCGAAACGACATGAGAATCAGCCCCTCCGAAGGCTCATCGTTAGAAGAAGCAGTGATTGGGATAGACCTGAACTCTTACAAGGTTCAAAAAATAGCGTCCCAACTCACCCGACTAATCCAAAAAACAAAACATATTCGACACTTCGGCGCAAACGCTCTCGAGCTATGCTATGTTGCAGATGGGACAACCGAAGGCTTCATAGACATACGTGGAAAACTTCGGCCAACCGACATGGCAGCCGCTTGGCTAATAATCAACGAAGCCGGAGCCAAGATAACCTCGATTAACATGGACCCGCTGGATGTCACGCTGAGCCCGAAACAAAAAGTGGAATTCGTGGCGTCAGCCAACCCGAGAATCCACAAGATCATAATCGACCTGTTAAAGAAGAAAAAGGAAAAAGAATGATAACGCCATTGTGGCCACATCCAGCTGCGCTCATCAGGGTTCAGCAAAAGCGAATAATAGCCCTAGCTGACCTGCACATAGGCTGGGAAATGGCAGTCTCCAGGAAAGGCATACACATCCCAACTCAAACTCCCAAACTCCTGGGAAGATTAAAAGACCTCATATCACGATATAAGCCAGAAGAATTGCTGATCCTCGGTGACGTGAAACACACCATCGCCACAGCAGAAATTAGCGAATGGCATGACGTGCCCGACTTTTTCAACGAGCTAAGAAAGCTAGTCAAGCGAATATGCGTGATCCGAGGCAACCACGATGGAAACCTCGAGCCGCTACTGCCCGAAAACATTGAACTATTACCTGCAACCGGCATCATACTGGGAAAAGTCGGCTTCTTCCATGGACACCAATGGCCATCATCAGACGTTTTGACATGCAAGGCAATGGTGATGGGCCACGTTCATCCCGTAGTTTCCCTGCGAGATCCGGCTGGATTCAGAATAACAAGACAGGTTTGGATAAAGGTGAATTGTAACCGAAAGCAGTTAGCCAATACGCTAATGCGGAGACACAAACTTGGGAGCATAGAACGAGCTAAAACCCGACATCGAGAGGCTGAACTCCTGCAGCTTTTCATAATGCCCTCATTCAACGATTTCCTCGGTGGAAGACCGCTGAACGAAAAAAGAGTGGGGATCGATGCCAAGTCCAGTGTTGCTGTTGGTCCAGTTCTTCGTTCCGAAGCTGTTGACATGGAAGGGGCGGACACGTACCTTCTGGACGGGAACTTCTTGGGAACACTAGCGCAGCTCAGAATGCTGAGCCAGTGACTTCTAGCATAATCCTTATACATAGTTGTTTTGTTCACCCTTTATCCAGGGGCCTGAAAAATGCCTGATGAAGATGATGATTCTGCAGAACGGTTCAGAAAACGACGTTCTCCCTTTTTCAGAGACTGGGACTTCGAGGACATCGACAAGATGTTCCATCACATGGAGAAAATGATGGAAGAAGAATTCAAGAGTTTCACGTCTCGGGTTCCGAAGGATTATGTCAGAGAACGCAAGCTCCCAGACGGATCGACAACCCGTGAGTTCGGCCCGTTCGTTTACGGTTACAGCGTGAAAATAGGCCCTGATGGAAAACCTGAGATCAACCAGTTTGGAAACCTCAAACCGAGCCGCAGCGGACCACAGGTCAAAGATGAACGCGAACCCCTGATCGACATGATAGAAACGGACGGTGAAGTCCATGTGGTGGCGGAACTGCCAGGCGTGGACAAGAAGGACATACAACTGCATGGAACCGAAGATACGCTGACTATATCGGTGGACATTCCACAGCGAAGGTATTTCAAAGAAGTCAAATTGCCCGCGAAAGTCAGGGTGACTGAAGCAAAGACAGGGTACAAGAACGGCGTGCTAGAAGTCACGTTCCCCAAAATCACAGAAGACAAGAAAGCAAAAGGCGAACCGATCAAAATAGATTAGCTCAACAATACGCGAGTCCCGCCCGCCTAGACTTCACGAGGACCTGAATGCATGACTCAAAGCTCAGAGACCGACATCCTCAACGCCGTCTGCAAAGAAGCGAAAACAGACGGTAAGCTAACCGGGAAAGACCTGACAGGTCTCTATGAGACTTTTGGTCAACGTTTCACGAAAGCCTTTGAAGCCTTGAAAGAAAACAGGGTCAAAAAATACGTTTTCAGGCCCAGCGCCAAAATCATCTGGATCGTAGTGGGAAAGGAGCGGGACTACCTGATCATTCCGGAGGCTGAATTCTGCACGTGCGATGACTTCTACTTCCGCGTTCTAGACAGGCAAGTGCACCTATGCTACCATCTAATTGCTCAAAAAATCGCCAACACCCTAGGATGGTATGAGCCGATAGAGGAACACGATGAGCTCTACGATTCATTAATGGCCGAATGGAAGAAACCTACTCCTTAAATATTTAAACTCCAAATGTAGAGGTAATGTGGGGACAGTTTAAATGGACGTAGGAACATACTTCGCAATACTCAAATATGTACTCATGACCGCAACATTCATCGCATTAGCGCTAATTTTCCTCTACGTCTACTACGGCGAAGAAGAGAAAAAAGACTGAAAAAGGGTTCTAGTGGCCTGTTTTTTCGCGTCTTTCACGGACCAAAAGAAAAACCATACCGACAAGAACAGCAACTAATGCTGCAATCAAAAGCACGAAAACTGGTTCAGGACCTGAACCTATCACTATCGGAATCGGCCCCAGAAATATTATCACCCCGAAACCCGTCGAATTACCATGGCCCAGAAAAGACGAGGCAACCGCCAAGAACACCATTCCAACGAAGAACGTCAGAAACCCTACAATGAGCAGAGCAAGAAACATCCTAGAATAGTTTGACTCGCTCATCGAGTTCTCCGAATCATCTCTTCCCGTCGTGACCCGCAGATTTCCACTCACCTAAAAAGCACGAAAGACAGTACCATTACCACTGCCAAGACTACGGTCAACAACAGCGAAAGCAGCAGAATCTTTTTGATCGAATCCTTGTCCGTTCCAAAAACTATCGGAATGAACCCTATGATGACTACTCCTCCGCCTCTGACTTTTCCCCTGCTTCGAGTGCCTGAAAGGAAGAAAAGGAGAGCAGCAACTGCTGAAACGGCGATGCCGACGAATACCAATACTATGCCCACGTCATAGAGGACGGCCGCGTCCATCTGCAAACCAACACCTTATTCATTAACTGTTGATGCTGCCAATAATCTTTTAATGAACACCACATCTTCAATAGCTCTGTGTCGAAACCCCAATGACTGACGAAGAGACAAAAGGGCAAATCCGCTCGAAGCACCCTGAGATTTCCGAAGAAGAAATCGCAGACAGGCTCAAGAAAGAAAAACACAGGGCAGGTGGCTTCATCTCCGACGAGACCCTTTTGCGAATGATCGCAGCACAGATGGGCATGGAAACAAAAAACGGTTTTTTCAAGACTCCGACGCTTTCAGTGGTCGACCTCGTTCCAGGCTTAGGCAACGTAACGGTCGTGGGCCGCGTTGTAGCAGTTTTTCCACCGAAGGAATTCAATGGGAGCAGAAAGGGGAAGCTTGCAAGTTTTCTCATAGCCGATGAGATAGGCATTATCAGAGTTGTGATGTGGAATGACAGGACGAAACTCGCGGAATCTGGCAACATAAGAGTCGGACAAATCTTGCGTGTCTCCCGTGCATACGCCAAGGAGGGTCGCGGCGGAAAAGTCGAATTGCACGTTGGAGAAAAGTGTAGAATAGACGTAGATCCCTCGGACGTGGAGCCGAGTAAGTATCCTACAATAACAAGGTTCACAACAAGGATCAACCAGATAACACATGATCAAAAGAACAAGAAAGTGAACGTCATCGGCAAGGTCAAGAGGTTTTTTCCTGCTTCAACCTTTGAAAGAGAAGATTCAAGTTCGGGAAAAGTGATGCGGTTCATCTTGGCCGATGGAACGGGCGAGATATCGATCGTTGCTTGGAACGAGAAAGTCGATGAGCTTCAGGCAATGTTGAAAGAAGACGCTGGACTGCAGATTGTGAACGCCAAAGTGAAGAAGGCCATGGAGCAAAAACTCGAGATCCATGTTGACTCAGAAACCTACGTAGCACCATTCGTGGTGGAAGATATTCTCCTGAAAATATCAGATCTGAAGGAGGGACTTGCCCACGCGAATGTCGAGGGAGAGGTTGCTACTAGGCCTATGCTCAGGGATGTCAGGACGTTCATGAAGGAAATTGTGGGACTCGCGAGTTTTGAATTGAAGGATGATACAGGCAAGATATGGGTTTCAGCTTGGGGAAAGCATTCAAACGTTGCGGGCAACTTGAAAATGGGCGACAAAGTCGTCTTAAGAAATGTCCAAGTCAAGAAAGGCTTTGACGACCGACTTGAAGTATCAACACGAGACAGGACAGACATGACTGTAGTCACTTGATCAGCACGGAAGTGCGAAACGAGATTTTTGACTCAGTTTGGGCTGGGCAGGAAGTTGCCTGTTCACGGACTCGGCAAGTGGTGCCGTTCGCCCTGAGGGAGGCATGCTCCCCCAGTGGGGCGGGATTCGAGCCCGCGACTTCTGGTTCATGGGCAAGGCCCCAATTCGAAACTCCAGATTATGAGTCTGGCGCCCAAGCCAGGCTAGGCTACCCCGGCTCTGTGTTTCTTGGCTATTTTGTTTAAGAAGGGTTGATTTAAGGTTATTTGATTCAATCATGTTTTGTGTAAGATTTTGTGTAATAGGATTGCTATTTTGTGTAATTCCTAGAGCTTCAATGTTTTCAGCAGTTAGATAGCACCATTTTGGTCTTTCTGGATGTTCTTGAGGGTGTTGATGATAAACATAGAGTTTCTTGTAGTGATACATTTTTCCTTTAGCCTTAGTGATGGTTTCTTTCCATTGCAGGACTCCTTCTTGTTTACAATTGGGGCATTGGATTCTTTGCATGTTTTTCTTTTCTCCTAATATTCTGTGGGAGAGTATTCAATGAAAGGGTTCTTATTAGTTTTGTGTAAGTGGAAATGAGTCAAACTGTTCAGGAAACGAAAATAGCAAAGTTTCCTCTTCTCTTTTTCTGTTTGAAAATCACAAAGAGCTCCATAGGATTTTATAGGACTCAGGTTTGATGGATCGACTGCACTTTATGAGGGCATAAAACACAAAAGTTGCTCAAAACAGATGGATGAGCCATCTGAGCATAAAGAAGAAAGATGGAGGTTCTAGTATGGGCAAAAAGGAGAAAAACGTTGAAGACGAAAACGTGAAATGGGCACTAGAGAAACATATGCATGTTTCAAGAGATTTTCTTCTGAATAAAGAGCTTGCTGAGATAGTACATACAACGGTAGAGAAGAGGTTTCTGGAGGAGTTCTTAGATTACTTGGATGGACTGAGTACTAAAAGTGCTAACTGTAATGTATGTGGAGGGTTGCTTCCAGAGTTTGAAATCAGCACACACAACCCTTTCAGATTCTTCCACTTTACTTGCACCAAGATAACTGATGGAACAGACAATATAATTGCTGAAACTGACTACAGGAAATTCGGAAAATACTGCCAAGGTCACAGCAAGAAGAGAGACTCTAAGAAAGAATCAGACAAGAATAGCACTAACGACACTTCCAAGTAAGAGCATATGCGTTTACTCTTTCTTTTTTGGTCACTGTTCATTTTTCCTAAGAACACAATGCAATAGCACACCTTTTTCTATTCTTGACTTGGTAGCGTAAAGTGTCTACGCTTGGAATTTTGAAATCTGGAATGTGAATGGGCTCTGCATTAGTCTCTTCTGGCCTTGCGGAAAAGTTATAGCTGAACCCGACAAGATACTTAGATTTTGACCTAGCGTGAACGAATAGCAAGATGTGGAGGTGAACAGAAATATGAATGTCGTCTCTGTTTCAGCATACGTGGTCAAATATGAAAAGCAAACAGAATTTCAGGCTTTGATGAAGCAATTTCTCAAATTCAAGAAGGCAAACCCGAAGATTTTTGAAGGAGTGAAATCGTTTCGACTTTTCCAGCAAGAATACGGTGGAGTATATGGCTCATACGTTGAAATGTGGGAGTTCAAAAGCAAAGAAGAGATGGAGAAGTTTAATGCAAGAATGAAGGAGCAAATGATGAAGCACAAAGAGATGAAGGAGATTGACACAGAATTCCAGAAAATAGTAGACCACACAACGCTTACGTCATCAATATGGAATACTGTTGTGTAGGCTAAGAATAGAGAAAAGGTGATAGAACAATTCTCTATCACGCTTCTTAAGCCTTTTTTCTGACCCGTTGACTACTTTCTCTTCTCGAAACACTCCATGCAAATAGCAATCAACTTCACGTCTTGAAGCGGTTGCGGCATTGATGTTAGACCCTTTGCAAGCACGGTCACATAACCCAAAGGCTTTCCACACTTCTGGCATCTTAGCGGCTTAGCGTTGATCATTCTCTATCACTAGAAGTATTATCTATCAGTCCTCATTAACCAGTTTTTGGTCTTGCGGAAAAGTTATAGCTGAACCGAGAACACATGTGTGTTTTGGCTTCATAGGGGGTGATAGGTTGAAGTTTAGTGATGTCATTCTGGCTGTGGCTACTGTGGCTGTGATTTATGTTTTTGGTTTACTTTGTGTTGGGCATAGCGTTGATTCCGTCTATGAGTTCTTATTGGGGAAGCAATTCTGCAGCCATTGTATCTATGTTAGTCGCGGGGTTAGTTGTGGGTTACGTTTTTGCTGGAAAGATACAAGAAGAATCCAAAATGAGAGCGGTCGGTAAAATAGCTGTTTTGTTTGGAGCGGTTATGTCGTCTGCTACGATGATAGCTCTTTCTGCCAATGGCTATTATACCACTTGGGTTACGGAATACTTGCAGAGTAATTACTCTACGGGTGCGTGGACAACAACGGATTGGTACGTTTATGGGCAGTTAGTGCTAGCTGGTCAAGTGGCTCTCAATGTCCTATTGGCATTGGTGTTGGGTTTCATCGGACTCTACATAGGCTCGATGCTCAGAAAGCCAAGAAAGAGTTAAGAACAGCAAAAACATATCATGCCACCACTTTCTTTTCTTGTCTTTTCTTAACGACAACTAGATCCAATGATTCTTTCAACTTTGGAAGAGAACAAAACCAGAAGACACTTCCTTCTTTCTCTTTAAGCCAGTTTTGGTTTTGCGGAAAAGTTATAGCTGAACCACGAGAACTAACCAGAATTGCGAACCAAAAGAGGTGAAAAAAGAATGAAGACAGCAAAAGAATGGAAGTTAATTAAGGCACATCGTTGCCTGAAATGCGGCGGCAAGTGCAAGGAAGATAAGACTAAGAAAATGGTCAGTGGTAGATCCTGGTATTGCCCTAAATGTGATGGAAAGCCAGTAGCATTGATGAAGAGGCGATTGAATGAAAAAGGTGACAAAATTACCACAACCAAATGATTTTTCTTGCGATATGTATAACGCAGAAGAGGATTATTTCTACGGAAAAGATTGCATGGAAAAAGTCGAATATAGAGTTACTTGTGACGAAGGTTGCAACCATTATTTTTGTAAGAAACATCTTAGCGTTTATCTTGAACAGCAAAAGGAAAAGGTCAAATTCAGCTAGGCTTTAACCAAAATCAGCGCGCGCGCGCAGTGCAGATGATCACTGTTTCTACAGAGGGAAGACGAGTTCTGAAAAGACATGCTTTGCTGTTTTAATGCTTACTAAGAACGAAGTAAAAGTTAGGATAAGAACAGATCCGACAACATTCAAAGATCCTAGAAAATGGACTGGAGACAGGATATACAAAGGGTGGTTCTTCAAACATGGACAAGAGAGAGAATTTAGGATAGCAAGTAAGTCGCAAATAGACTATTCAATAGGGCTGATAGAACAATCTTATGAGACTAGTGGAAAGACGTAATGGTCAAATCAATGGGAAAAGACCTTAGACCAAAGCTTTAGAAGAGTAAAGACGATTGAAGATTTCAGAGGGTCCCTAGAAGTTTTTCATCGAAATACGATCCAATGTGCATAGAGAAAAAGAAGGGATGTTTCGATTTGTTTCGACATCAGTTTAGTGTTTGTTCCAGCTCTGATATTGCTCTTAGTGTTCTGTCTCTAAGTTCTGCTGGATTCTCTTTCAGATAGTGTCTGGCAAAGACGGATTTGGGTACTCTGCCTTGAAGTAAGTCCACTTCTTCGCTGATTATGTTGTGCCTAACCATAAATGAAGCATAGAAAGACCTGAGTTCCTTTACTCTCAGTTTGAAACCTTTTCTCTCCAGAGATTTTCTGATCGCTGAGTAAGACACTGGTTTGCTCTTAGTTATCTGCGTCAGTAGGTCTTTGGGAAGAAATGTTATGTATGCATTCTTTGTCTTTCTGAGAAATTGCCTAAATTTGTAGTGTTCAAGTATAGACAGGTCTTCATTATAGTATTCGGCAAGTTTTCCTTCACTTGACAAAGCGATTATTAGGTTGAAGGACTGTATTCCCTCATTCTTTCTTAGTCCAGACAACAGCATGAACCTAAGATATAGTCTATCATTATCCTTCAGAACATCAGTTGCTTTCTTATGCCACTCCAGAAGGTCACCGTGATTGTTGTTCATTATCCTCATGAAGCTTTCGAACGTATCAGCCTTTGACCATTTCAGTCCATTTTCCCTTATTGATTCTCTCCATTGTTGATATATGCCCAGAAACTTTGACAAGTTGCTTAGAGCTGACATGACAAGTCTTTGCTTGTCTTTGGAAAGCGTGTGCAACTTGCTGGTTCTATTGTCTATCAAAATATCAGCGTATTTCCTTGAATATCTAATGACATCTTTTGCATAGCTGTTTGCTAGATGATTGAATAGCCATTCTTCATAGTTCTTCCATTCAATATTCAGGACTTGATGATTATGAGTCTGGCGCCCAACCCGGCTAGGCTACCCCGGCTCTGTGTTTTAGGTTATTTTGTTGGGGGTAAGTCTCAATTAAGCCTATCGATGTTTAGAGTTACCGATAAAAAGGGGAGACATGAAAACGCATTCATGAAGAATCGGTCTTTTGGCGTTGCATTGGCTCTTGCGCTGTCAAAGTAAGATTCTCAGCGCCTTGGCGGGGCTATTTCTCGATTTTCTCGACATTCGAACGCGTTCCAAGATATATCACGTCTGCCATTTGCACGAACAGCCCGGTTTCAACGATGCCTGGAACGCTCTTCAATTTGGCCTCTATTTCCGCAGGTTCGTGAATCGGCCCGAAGTAAGCATCTATGAGGATGTTGCCATTATCCGTAGTGACTGGCCCAACCTTTCCTTTTCCCTCTCTAAGGGCGGGTCTTCCACCGATCTCTCCAATCTTGCGCATCACTGGCGCGATCGCAAATTGCATAACTTCTAAAGGGACGGGATGGTTCTTTTCTCCTAAAGTTGAGACTTTCTTGGTTTCATCGGCTATGATTATGACTTTTTCTGATGCGGATGCGACTATTTTTTCTCGGGTCAGTGCACCGCCCATGCCCTTGATGAGGTTCAGGTTTCGATCTATCTGGTCAGCTCCATCTATCGTCAAATCCAGCGCCGGATGTTCATTCAAGGTCGTTATCTGAATTCCATTCTCCACAGCGAGCATGAAGGCCTGGTATGATGTGGGCACAGCGTGTATGCGCAGATGTTCTCGCTCCGCTTTCTTGCCTAGTTCCGCGATCGCATAGGCGGCTGTGCTGCCACTGCCCAGGCCGATGGTAAACGTGTCTTTTACATGTTCAATTGCTTTCAGAGCAGCTTTTTTCTTGGCGTTTTCAACCCAGTCTTGTTTAGGATTCAATTTCCATCTGACCCAGTCTGTCTAAGACTTTTTCTACCTCGTTTCTGATTTCTTCTATTCTCTTTTCAGCCTCGGTCCTTTGACTCGGTTTGGCAGACGGCGGCTTCCTCTTCTTTTTGGTCTTTTCATCAGTGGTTGTCTTTTCCTCATCTGTTGAAGCCGATGCTTCTTCTGGAACAGGGATGCTGATTTCCTTCAACGATTTTGTTTCTGTTTTGGCGCGAAGCTCGTCGATTTTTCCGCTCAGGTCATCGAAGCGTTCGCTGAAGAGTTTCATCAGGTCCTCCTGCATGGCTTCAAGCTCATGCAAAGCAACAACTGACTCATCCTTCGAGATGGCGTCTTTCACCGTCATCATTCGAGACTTGTACGTCTGCGCGAGTCTTTCTCTTTCCTCTTCCGAGATCTTTCCTTCCGCGTGAGCCTCATACAGTCGCCGAATCGCGTCAGAAAGGATTCCCCTCTCAAGGTCCAGAATTCGCAGTTCATCTTTCGCATGACCCGCTTCGTCCGAAGAAACGCTCTTCGTGACCTTGAAGGGTAAACCCCTCAGATCAGCATGTGACTTCTCCTCTTCACGCACCTTTTTGATTTTCCTTGCACGCCCTCTCATCGCGTAGAGGATGAGCAAGCAGGCCGCGATCACCACTGCGACTACTATTATGCTGATCAGAGGGTCGTCAAGCGCCAAGAGTTTTCCTCTCTACCACCACTGTTCTCTATCCATATATAAATTATATAATCCACCTTAGAATCGGTTCCGGACTGAAGCGAAAGTTTCTCCGCACGCCTTCTGAAGCTCACAACTGCTTCAAACCATTTCAAAGCCTCTACTAGCGCAGAGTTTCAGAACGATCTTGGTCGGCTCTGTCAGAATGGAGCCTCGGGCGGGAATTGAACCCGCGACCGCCGCCTTACCAAGGCGGTGCCCCACCAGGCTAGGCTACCGAGGCACGCGCATGCACGTTATTACGTTATTAGTAGAAGACAGTTTTTTTATGTTTTAAAGTATTCCTTACGCCTTTGGGTTAAATAGATATAGAAGAGAACCCAGAATGAGCATTCGATACCTCAAAATCGCGGGGGTGTCCGAGTCTGGCCAAAGGAGACAGGCTTAGGAAAGCATTGCCTAGAGCAAGGAAGGATCATGCTTTGAGGCATTTGCTAATTCCTCAATCATCGGGCAAACATGAGTATCGCCGTGGTGGAGCGAACCAATTGATCTTGCAGAACCTCAAGAAAAATAGACCAATGACGAAAAGAGAGCTGATGTATGAGCTTGAGATACGCTGGTCTACAGTCGCTAGGCACCTACTCCAACTCAAGAAGGAAGGCTCGCTTGAGGAAACATCATCAGGAACTCGAACTGGAAGGAAGCAATCTTCCAAACCAGGGAGAATCCGAGTCGCTCAAGACCTCCAGACAATGCTTTAAGAAACCTGTTGCCGCAGGGCTGCGTGGGTTCAAACCCCATCCCCCGCACCACTACGTTGAAAAGCATAGCGAGTCAGTGAGATGCTAGGGCAATGAAAAATGAGCTGGGACCTCATCTAGAGATGACGCGTTCATTTAGTCCTTGGACAAGACTCCTTTCTAACTTGTCATCAATCGTGCATGTGCTATTGACAGTGTTCTTTGGATACCTGATTTCGTTGAGACCGACGATAAACCCTCTGGTTTTTGTGTTTGCTGTAACCTCGAAGCTTTTTGCAATGATGTTCGCAGAAGATAGAAATGCTTCAAAGAAAACGAGAATCTACTCCACGATAGCTTTAGCCTTGTTGATTCCTCTTCTCACACAACTTTCATCTTTTGAAATAATAATCGGCGTCTTGATCCTGATGCTTTACTCCCTCTATCCCATTTGTAACGGAAGAGCCCCGTTTGACGTCATACATCATGCACTGAGATACATCTTTATTTTCATCTTAGGATATGGTTCGCAAGCATTTTGGAATGAAACGGCGCTGTTGGCCATATTGGCAATAGTGCTCTTCTCTCTAGCGGGAGAGCTTCTTGCAGGATTAGGAAAGGGTAGGGATTCTATTAAGAACGCGACTTCATTATTAGGAATCAAGAGATCATTGGCTGCAATTATTTCCTTAATCTTCATTGCCTCATTGATAGCATCATTCGTTTTGAATAACCTGTTCGAGTTTCCGATCCAGGTCAATGAAACGTTTGTTCCTTTCTACATAATACCTGCGTTGGCACTGGATCTCTTTCTAACGAAGCCTTTGATGAAAAAACTGAATGAAAAACATGTGAATGCATTTCATTTAATAAGAAGAAAAGAAGTGACAGCCATGGTCGCCATGTCGCTCTTAATATTGGTTGTATTCCAAACAGGAAGAATCGGTACAAGAGTGGCAGTCAACTCAAGAGATTACAGCTTTGACGTGGGCATCAGAACCCTTATAGCAGGAGCGCACAGTTGGGACGTACCGTGGATAGTCTTCGATTACGTAAACGAAGACAATTATTATTACGTTGTCTTCCACAAGGACGGAATTCTGGAATTATCGCAGAAGATGGATGGGCAGTACCGACAATACATATCCTCGTCTGCAACACAGCTTACACCATTCCAATGGCATGACTTTCAAATCGTTCTCAATGAAACGACTGTAGCGGTAAAATTGGATGGAGAATACCAAGTAACAACATCAAGACATCGGGTAGCTGAGACTTCTAGCATAATAATTTCCCCCTCAACACCAAACCCAAACGGCATCTGGATTGCGTGCACATACCGCATAAACGTTAATCCATGAAATCAATAATTAGAACACATCATACAATATTTATGGAAGCGATAGATCGTTTTGCCCTTCGATAACACGCGCAAGTCCGGGCTAAATTGAACTTCAAATCGAGATCTGCGGGTTTCTGACTCAGACGAAGGCATACCTGTTCTGGAGTCACTCAAGCAAAGAGCCTAATCTGGCGGTGTCCTCTGACCTCGTCATAGATCGTTCCTGCGGAATAACCGAAAGGACTGAACATGCTAACGGCTGACGCATAAAGAAGAAGCAGATACTTCTTGACATCCGAGTTTGTGTTCTTCTCTATCAACTCTTCCGCTGTAACTCTTCTTTCGTAACGTTTGTTCTCGGCGCTGGTGAAAAGGAACTTGACATTCTTTCCAGCTGCAACTTCAACTCCTTCTTTCATCAGCTGTTTGGCCGCGATGACTTGACTGACCATCTGCTTGTAGCTCTTCAGATCCTTCGACAAGTGTTTAGTGATTATCAGGTCCCAGACTGAAACCTCCCCTGCGAGGAGCTTTTCTCTGTAGTCTCTCAAGACCCTCAAAGCATAAGGGATCTTCTCGAGAAATTCCTTTGAATTCTTGGCCTCTGCAAGCACTTCCAGCATTTTGGTCTGAGCATCACATACGAATGGAGGCGTGTCTCTTCTCCTAACCTCAAGACCTCTGACTTTAATTTTGCCGCTTTCCATTGCTCCATAGTAACGATTCAATACTCCGACGTTTGGATGCATCTTTGAAGGAAGAAAAACGATCCAATTATAGTGACTCTCAAAGCTGAGCGGAACCTTGGTCTCTTTGCCTATCTTATCGCAGAGCTCCTGATATTCCTCGTTTGTCGCACCTTTCTTCTTGAGCCACAGAGAATCAACAATACCGTGAATGATCCTGAACCCCTTTTCTTCAGCGATTCTTGAAGCTTTCAAGAAAGCCTCTCTGCCGAAGGCACAGACGCCTATGTGTCCGTCTACCGTGCCGAATCTTGCATTTCTGTATCCAAGATAGCCGAAGCACGTCACCAGAATCCATTTCAAAGCCGTCTGGCGATTATCGTAGACCTCTTTCAGTCTTTCGTCCTCAGTTTCGGATTTCAGTCTCTTGTAGAGGAGTCTTTTCGCGATTACAGGCTTCAAAGCCTTAGGAACAATCCCAACCTTCTTCTCGCAGATGTTGTAGCCAAGCTCGGGAATGCGAAGTTTCGAGTCAGGACAACATTTGCACAGAACTGTCTCGGCAGAAATGTTGTTATTAACCATTACCATAGGATACATAGATGCAAAGTCAACTTCGCCGACGTCATCGTGAACGCTAACTTCTGGCTCATAAGCGAAGCCTCCTCGATCTCCGACAAGCAGTTCAAGAGCAGATTTGAAGGCTTCAGGAATACTCTTGTTTCTGGGAATCAGAACATCGTTCTTTATGGCTTGATAGAACTGAATGGATGACATGCTTGAGCCGATCGATGAACGCGCCGCCGTGTGCAGCGAAACCCTACAAGTCCTCGCGATCTCAAACAGTCCATCCAATCCACACTCTGCGAGAATGAATGTGTTCTTTTCGTCGACATGAACCCTTCCGTACAGTCGCCTCGCTGGAGCCCGGTAAAAAGTGCGACCATATGAAAAGAAGGTTTTCCCACGAATGTTCCTGGCAACAAGTGAAACATCATCTCTGCCCAAAACAAGCTTATCTAAGACTCCGTTGATCACTGCCCTGCGAACAAGGTACGGAAAAAGATGCGAATCGCCGCCCCGAGTGACAATGATGTCCGGATCAAACTCTTTGACCGCACGCACAAGCCGAAGCAGCTTATCTTGCTCATCGCCCAAATCAATAATCACTTTGTCACTGCCTTGGCTCACGATCATTTTACCTATAGGATCACTAATCTGGGCAATCTTGCCCTGTTTAGCAACTTCCACATCGATTTTCGAGATTCGCAACCGCGGAAGGGCATAATCCACGCTTTCAGCGGAATCCAGAAGATGATACTTCAACTGGGCATTTTCAGATTCGACCTCAACTAGGGCCAGAGGAAAAATGTCGTGATCATAGAAGTAGAGTTGCTCGTGTTTCAAGTCGCAGTTGAAAACGTTGTATTGCAGGTATCTTCCAGATTTCAAGACTCTCCGAGTGAATGACGGTGACGTTCTGCAGTCTTTCAGAGTTACTTCAAGAATCCTAGACTCTTCTGAATCGGTTGCTTTTGCGTGTCTTTGGACAAAGTCCCAAGAGACAACTGCACCATCATAGAGAAACTGACTGGCGAGTCTCTCTAGGCCCTCTTCCTTCCCTGAAACGTAGATTTTAGGTTTGAAACTGTCTGTTAATCGTAAACGTTCTTCATTTTCAGCGATGATCCAGACCGCAAACCCTCCGAGTGCAGAAGGGTATACGTCCAGTATCCAACCCCTTACATGGTCAGGATTGGGCAGGCTTCTGCTTGATTGCAACGAGTTCTTTCTCCAGACGGATTAGCTTCTTTTGTTGTTCCAGAAGCATTGACATGACCATCGGCTCAAAAACCTCTGGTCGTGTGGCATTGCTTCCTGCAGAGGCGTGATTCCTGCATGCGTCAGTCATCTGTTCAAACGCATCTCTGTCATCAGCGCGTAGAGCCTTGACAAAACCGTTCCACGACTGAATCTCCGTGTCTAAAGCAAGCCGATAAGATTCAACCGTCTTCCCCATCACTCAGCACCTCTTACGAAATCGTTTATCGCAAAGTTTTCAAATGGAAAATCAACAGATCCCAACTTGAACACTGGATGCTTTTCAAGAGTAAACTGCTTGTCGAATGGGTACGTTGGCTTCCTGGTTACGGCTATTGTAATGTCAGATCTTGCACATGTGACAGCATGGAAGAATACGCTGCGTCTTGAATAGACGTGTGGTGGGCAAGTTGCCAGTACGATTACGCTTTTCTCTTCAGCAAACTTCGAGAGGTAAGCGGTAACTTGGCTGAAAACCTCTTTGCTTTCCTCTGGTGGAATGTCTTTATCGAGGTATAGCCCTTGGAAATCCGATATGATCACGAGTCTGGCATCATATTTTGCGGTAGTTTCTTCGAGTTTATCAAGGATTATTGAAGTCATCTGATATGCTGTGAATGCTCTGGAAATGAAGATTCGCTGCAAAACATTTCTCGGCCTCAGATGATGCAGCCGAGCCAGTCGTGATACTTTGTAGAGCCTGAACGTGTTACCTCCATCGATGAAAACGGCACTCGATTCCAGTCCGCCTAACTGATATGGGAGCTGAGCCCTAACAGCGAGAAGCAAAGACAAAGTTAAGATCGAAGGGAGACCATAAATGACGGCAAAGTCGCCCAGCATGAATCCGGAGAATAGGCTGTCTATGTTTTGCATGTTGAACGACAGCAAGGCCTGAGATGAAATCGGCTTGATCACTGTATTCTGTGCCAAAATCACTCACTTCCTCGAGTCAAAGGGGATTAAGAGATGCGCTCCCCGAGCCTTTTAACGCTTAAGGCGAATAGTAAATTAGACAGGGTGGAGAGTAAAGTTAAAGTGAAAAAAATGCTAAGCGCGTCGCGCGTATTGAAGACACCAGTTTATCCTAATGCGCAGGTCAGTACAGCATGAGTCTAGGGAAAAAGGCGAAACCCGCAAGCATCATTTCTGCGTTGCGATGCGGAAGTCAGCAGGACCGACGGCTCTCTTGCGATCTACTTAATGACCAAAACGGGACAGCGCGCATGATGTATCACCCCGTCAGTTACACTGCCCAAGAGTATCTCTCTCACGTGGCTTATGCCCCTGGCACCAATCACGATCAGATCATAACGGTCTTCATTCGCTAGTCTCACAATTTCCTGAACCGCATGTCCTTCTATGAGCAATTTTTTCACTTGAACCTTCTCTGTCTTGACTTTTTGTTCGCCGTCATCCAGAATCCTATTTCCAAATTTCTGAGTCGCTTCAATCATCCTAGAAATCTCAGCGTTTGTCAAAATTGGCATGCCTAGGGAACCTGAGGTAGACGGCTCAGGCATCATGACAGGCTGCATGGAAACCGAGTACACGTGTATCAATGTGATCTTCCCCGAGAACTTCTCTGCCAACTGAGCTGCAATTTCCAACGCTTTCAAAGAATGTTCAGATCCATCTAGTGGAACAAGGATCTTCTGAAACAATCGCGCACACCTTTCGAAGAATACTACTGCTTTTAGGCATATAACTCTTGAAAGATCATCGAGAGGAATAGCATGCCAAGACGTGACGAGCGAAATGCTGAAGTAACTGTTGCTGCGCGAATGCGCCATTCGCTTGAAGAATCAGGAGTGAACTCCAATGGTGGCCGCTAGAGCAGGGCAAGATCGACAGATTTGACTTTTCCCTTTGGATCTATGATAACTTCGAATTTCTCAGCCCATGGATGTCCTTCCAAATCGATGGGACACGTGCCCCTGATTATCCAATCTTGCTGGTTTCGTTCAATTGTCGTGACTTCTATCTTTTCTATGTTCTTCCTTTTCTTTATGACATCGACGGCTGTTTGGGCCGCAGTCGTGTCTGAGACGGTGGTTTTCATTTCATTTCCCTTTCTGGCGGTGATGTTCAATCAGTGTGGCAGGCATTAAAAGTTATGAATGCGAAATAGGTAGTTGAAGTATGCAATGTGACGATGAAAATTGATTCAAGTGGCTAGAACAAGATTTCCAGATCAGTCGGAATTCGCGGAAAAGGAAGAACATGGGTGAAAAGAGAAGAATAATCTTCCATGTGGACATGGACCATTTCTACACGGCTGTCGAAGAGAGAGAACACCCTGTACTCAAGGGTCAGCCAGTCATTGTTGGAGCCGACCCGAAAGAGGGAAGGGGAAGAGGAGTCGTATTGACATGCAATTATGAAGCAAGGAAGTTCGACATAAGATCGGGCATGCCCATTTCAAGAGCTTGGAAGATCATTCCAGAAGCCGTCTATTTGCGCCCGAATTTTGAACTCTACATCAGGGTTTCAAACGAGATTATGAGCATCCTTCGAGCACACTCCGTCAAGTTTGAGCAGTGGGGCATAGACGAGGCCTTCTTGGATGTAACGTCGACGGCGAAGGACGACGCTGAAGCTGAGCATCTGGCTCAACAGATAAAGAACCAGATCTACGACAATCAGAAGCTCACCTGTTCAATAGGCGTAGGTCCAAACAAACTCGTGGCAAAAATAGCCAGCGACTACGAGAAGCCAGATGGATTAACAATCGTTGAAGACCAAAAAACTGAAGCATTCCTTGCGCCGCTTCCCGTGCGCAAGCTCCTTTGGGTCGGACGGAAAACAGAGCAGAAATTGGCAAACATGGGAATCAAAAGCATCGGAGACTTGGCTCATTCAGACGCTGCGATGCTGACTGAGAGCTTTGGCGTGGCAGGCACTCAGTTCTATTTGATGGCTCACGGAATCGACAGAAGCGAAGTGGAGGAGAGAAGCCAAATCAAATCCATAAGTCGTGAAACCACGTTTGAAGAAGACACATCTGATCTTGAGTTAGCATCAGGCGTCTTGAATGAACTCGCAGCTGAACTTGCCAAAGATGTTCAGGATCGAGGCTACCATTTCAGGGCGATCACTTTCAGGATTCGCTACGAGAATTTCGAGACCCATACTCATGGTAAGACCTTGCCCGCTGTGACCGACCGCCTGCAGGATTTGCGGAAAACGGCAAACGAACTATTGCATACCCACGCCAAACTAGACAAGAAAATACGACTCGTAGGCCTAAGAGTGTCAAATCTTGTCTCGCTCAAGGAGCAGAAGACACTATTCTAGCACGGTATGAGAGATGAAGAATGCTTCTTTTGCCGTCACTCTTGCTTTGTGTTCGAGTACTTTTCTCTTATTTCCTCATCTGCCATTTTGGCAATCATCCTGTTAGATATCAAAACGTACTTAACGCCCGTCAGGTCGGCCAAGTCTGCTGGTTTCTGATCCTGCGTGACAAGCAGCATGTTGTTCTTCTTCGCATAGTTGACGATGTCTCGGTCCTTTGCGCCCTTCAGCCCCGCATCTTGCGCCGTGACTACTTCCCAACCAAGGGTCTCAAAGTATTCTTTCAGACCTGCGTACATCTCGTCGAGCAGCAATCTCAATGGGTCCACCGCTTACTCATGCCATTTCGGAGCATCCGACTATTTAGCAACTCCGCTTTGAGCTTTGTTGGTTTACTAGACTTTTTTGCGATTCGGCAAACAGTATTCTTTTAATAAGACATGAACCAAAAGCTTTCCATTTATGGCTAAAGGGAAGAAGCGATGGCGAACAGTCGAGGCTTCAAGGTCATTCTTACTGCTTCAGCAACCGAAATGAGCGATTACTACGACAACCCGTTTGTCGCGTTTGTCGCAGGTTTCGGCAAAGGACCAGTGCCGTTGTGGCTTGCGAGAAAAGTGCTATATCCGCCAGTTCGACGCGACGGTGATGGGAGAGCAAAGCAAGCACCCTACGGTCTCCGCAAAGTGGAAGCTCTGCTTCTGGAGAACGGTTTCAGCGAATCTGACGTGGCAGTGGTTCACCCAGCTGATTTGGACACCTTAGTGGGCCCGGAAACCAAAGTGGTCGGCATTTCCTCAATGGACCCGACTGGAATGGCATATGTCAGCAAGACATATTCTTCTCTGGTGGGAGGCGGCGAACCCATGAACGCCATCGAGTTCAAAGAACTTGTGAATAACCAAAGCCTCCGAAAGCATAAGCCCAAAGTCATCGTCGGCGGTTTCGGTTCGTGGCAGTTGGAAAGAAAGAAAGTGGCAGAGAGCTATGGGGTAGACTGCGTCATCATCGGACGCGGAGTCAAAACTACCGTGGAGATCTTCAAGAAGGCTGTCGAGGGAGAGCCTCTGCCTCGCGTTGTCAGGACAGAGAACGGCTCAGCTGACGACGACACGCCGCTGATCAGGCGTGCTGCCATTCACGGCGCGGTCGAGATTTCCAGAGGTTGCGGCCGAAACTGTCAGTTCTGCACGCCTACGATGCAAAAGAAGGTGGATATGCCGCTGGAGAAAATAATGAAAGAAGTGGAAATAACGACCAGAGATGGCGACTCCCGGGTCACTTTGGTCACTGAGGACCTCTTTTTATACGGAGCAAAGGACAAGAGTTTCTGGCCTAACAAGGAAGCCGTTCTTAAACTATTAAAGAGCGTAGCCAGTTCCCCAGGCGTGCGGAGCATTCAACCTTCTCATATGTCACTGGCGCCTGTTGTCTGTAACCCTGAAATGGTTAGAGAGGCAGCTGAGATTCTCATCGATAAACACTGGTATTCTCATGGCGGGAAGCCGATTGTGACTTCTGAGACGGGAATAGAGACTGGAAGCATTAGACTCATGCGGAAGTATATGGCAGGCAAGATGTTGCCTTTCAAGCCTGAGCAGTGGAAGGAGATTGTTAGTCAGGCCTTCGGAATTCTGAATGACAATGATTGGTATCCGCTTGCCACCCTAATCATAGGTCTGCCTAGTGAGACGGAGGAGGATGTGGCCGACACGCTTGGGCTAATGGACGACCTGAGGGATTTCAGCGCCTTCTATGTTCCGTTGCTTTTCGTTCCATTGGAGAATAGCCTGTTGATGAACAAGCGAGGAGCAGAGATCGATTCCCTAACAAAGGCCCGTTGGGAATTCTTGGCTCGTTGCTGGGAATATAACGTTAGGATTTGGAGGGACACCTTCTTGGCGCACAGGATTCAGAATCCGGTTCTTTTCAAACTTGTAAAGCGCATCATGATTCCCTACGCGGCCAAGATGGCAGGAATCTATTACGGAAGGAAGCACGGCGTTGAAATGGAAAACGCGATTTGGAAAATGGCAACTGCCTAGCCTAACATCACTGACTCTGCAAAGCTCCGCAAACGTGTATCTGGCGTTGAGCGTTTGGTTTTTCTGAGAATCTTTCCGCAAGCAATAAAAAGAGGGGACAAGAGGTTTCTAATGAATCAAATGATAAATTAGCTGACGGGCGGATGGAAATGGTTGACCAGAGAGTTGAGAACCTTGCAAAACTTTGCGTTCACTACAGCGTTAACATAAAGCCAAAGGAAAAGGTCGTTATCCGTGGAAGTGTGGCAGCTGCGCCGCTGATTTCTGAAATCTACAAGGAATGCCTGCTCTGCGACGCGTACCCTTGGGTGCTACCCAGCTTGTACATTGACTACGTGTTTTACAAACATGCGAGGGACCATCAGCTAAGGTTTGTGTCACCTTTTGACAAGTTCATCTATGAGAACATGGATGTAAGTATCAGCATATTCTGTGAGCCTAATCCGAAAAGGTTGTCAAACATAGACGCGTCAACAATGAAGACATTCCTCTCTGCTAGAAGTGAGCTTATGAACATTTTTCACCAGCGCGAAGCTGAAGGAAAGCTCAGGTGGACAGGCTGTCCGTTTCCCATAACTGATCAGGCTCAAGAGGCTGCAATGTCAATTGTGGAGTACGAGGATTTTGTCTACAGCAGTTGTCTGCTTGACCAGAAGGATCCAGTTGCGGAATGGAGGAAAATCCACGAGAACCAGCAGAAGATCTGCGATTTCCTGAACGCCGTTGAAAACCTGCACGTTGTCGGTGAGAGTACTGACCTGATTCTCAACGTTAAGGGCAGAAAGTGGATCAACGCGAGCGGCCAGAAGAACATGCCAGACGGAGAAGTCTTCACTGGTCCAGTTGAAACCTCGGCAGAAGGCGTCATAAGATTCTCCTATCCTGGAGTGTACATGGGCAGAGAAGTGGAGGACATTCTGCTCAAGTTCAAGGATGGGAAAATAGTTGAAGCTTCAGCAGGCAAAAGCGAGGATTTGCTCAGCGAACTGATCAAAATTGAAGGCGCAGACCGCATCGGAGAGTTTGCAATCGGAACCAATTATGGGATAACACGATTCACCAAGAACATGCTTTTCGATGAGAAAATGGGTGGAACGATCCATATGGCTCTTGGAAACGGTTATCCCGACACAGGTTCTTTGAACAGGTCTGCCATTCATTGGGACATATTGAAAGACATGAAGAAGGATGGGGAGATTTACGCTGACGGAAAATTGTTCTACAAGAACGGCAAGTTTCTACTGTGATGGGTCTAATGAAAAGCACAGTCAATGGGACCTTGCACATTTTGCCCGTTTAACCGACGCTCCGAACTCTATGTTCGAAGTGCAAATTATCACGTTGCTCCATAGTGATGTAGCTGCAGATTTGGCGCGGGGTGATTGTGACAGGTTTTTCCTCACTTTTTTCCCGTTCGCGTAGAAAGATATTTTTGTTCAATTCGCCAATGAGAATGCATCTGGCAGGGTGCTGAATGGAAAGACGGGATTTTCTCGGAGAACCTGTAGAGCACGTTAGAGCTGTTGGCAAGCTTTCGGTAGACGAGCTGATTCAGCAATTTAAGAAGTCGAGCTCCTTCGGCGCGGGCAGACTTTCAGATGCCTGTGACATTTACGAGCGGATGGTGAGAGACGATGACTGCACGATTTTTCTGGCTGTGGCCGGCGCAGTCGTCCCGGCTGGCATGCGTTCACTGATTGCTGACTTGATTCGTGAGAGGCTTGTTGACGTGGTCGTAAGCACAGGGGCGAACATGGTTCATGACACGATAGAAGCTCTGGGCGGCCACCATTACAAAGGCCATTGGCTCGTAGATGATTTGACACTCTACAAGTATCACATCTACCGCATTTACGATGTTTTTGTGCCCGAAGAAGACTTCGTTAAACTGGATTATAAGCTCGCCTCGATATTCGACGAAATTGCGGACGAAAACACAGGGAGAAGCCTGTCCTCAGACGAGTTTGCCCGAGAGTTAGGGAAGAGGCTTCATGATCCGAACTCTATTCTTCGAACCGCATACGAGGCTAACGTGCCTATTTTCCTTCCGGCGGTTCGCGACTCGGAATTCGGCTTCGCGCATTGGCTTCATGCCTCGCGAAAAAACGCCAAGCACACATTGATGCTGGACGCCTTCAAAGACGTGCCAAAAATAGTCGGCCTCTGCAACCGCTCAGCAAGAAATGGCATGGTAATCATAGGCGGCGGAGTGCCCAGAAACACCATTCAATCTGCTGCCCTTGCATCCAAGAAGGGCATGGACTATGCCATAATAATCACCATGGACAGACCTGAACCAGGCGGATTGTCAGGCTCCACGCTGGAAGAAACAGTAAGCTGGGGAAAAGTGAAAAGCCAGGCAGACAAAGTCATGGTCATCAGTGACGCCACTATTGTCTTCCCAATTATCGTGGCTTCCGTAATAGAGAGACTGAGCACAGACTTCAAACGAGTCGCCAACGGTGGCCGAGGAAAACTCACGGTTGAGGAATCTGAATGAAAGAAAACGTCGTTGAAAGAAAATACTGCGGAAACTGCGGCAACCACACCGCATACAACTACCCGAATCAACTGTTCTGCAGCAAACGCTTCTCGCAAGACAAGAACCCCGTCGTAGACACTCTTTGGTGCTGCGAAGAATGGAACCCAAGCAGTCAGGAATGCTACTGCATCAGGGAAACCATGAAGAAACAACGTTAGCCTTTTTTTTCCGCTTCTCTATTCCGTCCTGCGTCAAGGTTATTAAAGCATGCGATGCTAAGGTTTTTCATAGCAAAAGCCCGGTGGTGCAGTGGTCAAACATGGCGGCCTCTGGAGCCGCTGACGAGAGTTCGAATCTCTCCCGGGCTACCACTGTCAAAGACTTCGCGTTTTTTCAGGCTCGTTTTCGCGAATCCCTTTGCTGTAGTGTTTACGCGTGCATGGCGACCGCTAGATAGGCTCGTAACACTGTTCAAGGCCAGAGTTTGCAGTCACCCTTTAGTGGTGATGAGGTCGTGGGACCGAGCGGGGGAGCTTCCTCAGAGTCACCGTGTTCAGTAATTTCTGGGCGCAATCAGCATTGCGCGGGCCACTTTCAGACTGCTCTTACGTCTGCCACACCATGCTCTTTCCTGACTGCTGCGACAATGCAGGCTGCCAATAGTGCAACGAATCCCAACATGCTCATAGAGGGCGCTACAGTCGTAGGGCTGTTATCAGGCACTATGTACCCACCTACAGTGATGTCTCTCTCGTGGCTTTGGTTTCCCAGGATTGTTAGCGTGATATTGACGTTCTGGATGGTTATGCCAAAGTCCGCATAGATTGTCAACGTGTAGATTCCTGGTGTTGCAGAACCGCTTGCGCTGATAGTCAGAGTTGATTGGTTGTAATGCCATTCTCCGCTGCTTGGTGGGAGAATCACTGGTTGCGGGTCAAAGCTTGTCGTCACTCCACCGATAGAAGAGGCAGAAAGATTAACGGAAAGAGAAATCGGATTTCCTTTCGAGCTGACATTTATGATTGACTGGCCAGAACTACCCAAAGCAAGTGTGACTGAAAGAGGATCAGCTGAAAGACCAAAACCATAAGCCACCACACCTCCCACACTTGCATGGCAGACGCTTATCAACCAACCTGAGGAAAACAGCACAATTGAGAAAATACAAGAAGCCAAGCATGCCCGACTCTTTTGCATCGAACTTCACGCTCCATAAACCAGCACGCGGTAACAAAATCATACTTCTTCACAATTGCTTTATAAGATTTTTGGAACGTGGCTATCATGAGCTTTATCATATTCAAAGATTGCGGAGGAAAAACTGGACTTTGCAGCATCTTTGAAGCCATTTTGCAAGGAAATAACATGATTTTCCGTTCATTTCGATTTCGTATTCGCGCGATATATGTCTGCAACCTTGATGATGTCGAGCTGTCTAGCGAACGCACATGGCAAGGAGAGTGAGAATGAGGATATGATTGCACACTATCAAACAGCATTTGGAAAAAGGAATGAAGCGCTGGGAACCTGGGCAACTTCGAATCTAGTAACTAGGAATGGAGGAAAACTGAGTGACGATTGGGTGCTCTCTGCTTTCCTCAGGAGTAGCCGCGATGAGCGCGTTCAGCTCAAACCATTTTTGCCTTCTCTTTGTCTTTCCAGCGTAATCCCTTGTTTTTCGGAATCGTTATCTCAAGTACGCCATTCCTATATTCCCATGATGCACTGTCCGGGGCGATGGGTCTCTTTGGTAAATCCACAATTTTGTGGAAGTTCTTGGATTTGATCTCGACGCTTTGTTCTGTGAAGTGTAGTTTTATGTTGTTTTTTTCCTCTCCTGGCAATTCTGCGTAGATTTTGATTGCGTTTTCTTCTTCGAAAACGTCTGTTAGTGGTTCGCGGATTTCGTTGCGTGCATCGTCCGGAATTTCAAATGGGTTTTCAGGCAAGGGTTTTCGTCTAGAAGGCTTGAGCGGTTCTATTGGTTCCAGTGATTCGTCTGTTCCGAATAGTCCTTGGATGGAGAACCCTTTGACTCCAGGCTGATCGAATTCTTTCATCTCCCACGTGCCTTTGATTTTTCCGCTTTTGACTGCGTCCATCATCTCATTTAGTTGCAGCTCTAGTCTGCGAAGGAATTTGGAGTCGAAGAAATCAGATATGCCGAAGAATTCGTCGAAATCTTCATCAAACGGCAACAGTTTTCACCTCCCTAGATGTTTTCTATCTCTTTTAAAGATTCCATTAGGCGTCGCAAGGCAAGGCTCATCATCATGAATGCGGTCTGTCCAAATTCTGAGCATCTGTATTTTCCTCTGGCTGTCTTCTCAAGGAGCCCACTCTCCTCGAGTTTTTTCGAGTTTTCCCATACTATCTTAGGGTTGAGATCCAAGTCTTTCATGAAATCTGTAAAGCTCATCGTATGATCTTCTTCTTGAACGAGTCGTCTCATCATTTTCAGTCGAGTCTCATGGGCTAGAGCGTCAAAAACCTTCGAAAACCTATGAAAGTCTTCTTCAGCAGCCTCAAATTCGTCTTCTAGCTTCTGCTTTGGCCAATCCGTTGGGGAAAGGGGCATTTCGAACACTGTTTTTCCGTTTTGAACTAACCGCAGTTTTAGCTTCATGAGCCTCGGCGCCTTATTACCATATAGTAATTACTTTCAGGTAATATAAACTTGCCGTTCGGCAATAATGGTCACCATTCCATGACATGTACAGAGAGGCTCTTCAGAATATCACAGACAATACAAGCGAACGATTCCTCGTCATCGCCTATTTCTGTGACTGATCTTCTGCGTTTCCCGAGCTTTAGATTTTATCAGTCTAGATTTCTCGTCGTGTCTCATCCTTTTCATTCGTCGCTCTCTCTTCATGGCTTCGGCTCTTGAGCTAAACTCTTCCGCGTAGACCAGCCTTTTTGGTTTGTGGATTCTCGTGTACCTGGCTCCTCTGCCGTTCATGTGAAGTCTCAGCCGCGAATTCACGTTCCTCGTGTATCCCGTGTAGAAGCTGCCACCGTCACACAATAAGACATAAACGTAGTATGGCATACGCGACCACGGTGTACACTCAATTCTTTGAACCCCAAGATAAGTCAAGCATCGGCATTAAGGCTTGCCGTTCAAGAGGGTCCAGCTGTGATGAAGAAGAGATTAATCTGAAAGACGCTTGGTTTCAAACTCTCACGCTTGGCCTTTTGAAAAATACGAGGCGAAAAAATTTTTAAACCAGGAATTACAGAACTAATGCGGAACAACGAATCTGGTTCGGGGTCAGTCATGGGAAAGCTTGAAGAAGTCGTCGTCTCAGCTCTGAAGGATAGCGGCAAAGCTTTGACACTGAGTGAAATTGCTGAAAAAATCGGACAATCTGAAAAGAAAGTCTACAAGGAGTTGCGTAGCCTATTCCAGAAGGGCCTCATTGACACTGAAAACCGACGCTACAAGCTTTCGAAAAACCGGTAGATCACAGCCTTTCAAAACCGCATAAAAACTCATGCCGAAGGCCGAAAGAACCGACGGGCGAGGTTATCTGTTCGAGCTTTTCACCTCCAAAAACTGCACGTAGGCCAACTGAATTCCCAGCACACGCAAAGGCCATATTCGACCACGGACCCGTTCCTGCCAATGATCCACTGCAGCTTACTTTGATCACGAGGTCAGCAACCACGACCCATCACACGTTGCGGTGTTTAAATGGCTTAGTCCATCTCGGCACGTTCCAAATTTCATGCCATACTTTTGGGCTAAGCAACCGACTTTTCTTAACAGCTGGAAACGCATATCTTCCGGCAAATAGGCGTAATTGCCCATCTTCTCACCTTCTTCAAAATAGAGTGCCTCAAGCCTTTTTGCGGTTTTAGGCAGGGCGATTCTGAACCTTCTCCAATTTCCAGGCCGCATTTTCAGAGTTGAGCTTGTGACGTGTCTAACTCCTATGGAGGCAAGTTTCTTGATCAGGCTTTCTGGCTCATCATTCACGAGCGGAATTATTGGGTCTATTCGCACGGACGTAGGTATGCCTTTGGCAATTAGGATCTCGGCTGCTTTCAGCCGTTCTGAAGATGATGGCGCCTCAGGCTCTATGAGCCTTGCTGTGGCGTCGTCACCAGTTGTGATGGTCAAGGAGACCATGGAAGGCATCTTGCTCAACAGATCAGCATCTCGAGCAACTAAGCTGGATTTGGTGACAATTTGGATCTTGCAGTCGTGCTTGCATAGGATTTCTAGACAGCTTCGCGTCAAGCATGTTCTTGCTTCCAAGCTTGGATACGGATCTGAGGAATTGGCGATGGACACTGTTTCGCCTCTCAACTTCGCAGCTTCTCTTTTCAGCCTCGAAATGAGGTTCTTCTTTGGCCTGCAGTCGAAGAATCTCGGAATGTAAGTTGAAGCGTAACAGTAGATGCACGCATGCTCGCATCCCGTGTAGGGATTAAGGGTCAACTTGGGCGGACAAGTGCAAAGCGCCGAGCGCCAAGGATCAAATTGCGAAATCAAGCCCATGATCGTCACTGCTATTACGTTATGCGGAAGGCTAAGAAAACATTTTGCTGCTGGACCCTAGCGCCCGAGATAAAAAAGCAAGAGTTGTGGTCCATGCATAGGTCATTCTCCAGCGTTTCCATGAGAGCCCTCCGAATATATCGTCCAGACACTGTTTTGAGACCCAATACCTTGGGCGGTTGGAGGCTGCAGGCTGAGCTGGTCGGTCGAAACCTTCCAGCGTACACCCCAGCTCCATCAAACCCATCTTCTATGGGAGCCCTCGTCCCCTGTTGAGGGGATTGGCTGCCTATTTTCGGGAGAGGCTTCGGGCTTAGATGCTTTCAGCCCTTATCCTCAGCGGCGTGGCTGCCCGGCGTTTGCCCTGTCGGACAACCGGTTAACTAGAGGCCACAGCGTCCCGTTCCTCTCGTACTGGGGACCCTTTCCCCTCAGGCAGCCAGCACTCCCAGCAGATAAAGTCCGACCTGTCTCACGACGGTCTAAACCCAGCTCACGTTCCCTTTTAATAGGCGAGCAGCCTCACCCTTGGCCCCTTATGCAG